>WNGH01002228.1_pt1 | contig 28190 bp, 22 predicted proteins | sample 5400631 | NCBI WGS metagenome assembly WNGH01 (sample SAMN13153373, study PRJNA577476) | soil metagenome | isolation source: 115 cm soil or saprolite under Garry oak tree replicate 1 | place: USA:California | collected 2016-06-15
AAGTACGGAGTAGGGAAACACACTAAGCGCATGCGGGAACTCCTGGAGCGATTGTTTGAAGTGGAGTGTTTGAAGGGCCTCGCGGTCACTTTCCGGGCGCAGCATCCCAAGAATATTGTCACCGAGCAGTATCCGCTGGAACGGCCGATGATTGCGGAGCGCTTTCGTGGGGCGCCGCGGCTCAACAATAACCCCGAGACGGGCGAGACGCTGTGTATAGGCTGCAATTTGTGCGCCTTAGCCTGCCCGGAAAACCTAATCGTAGTGGGCTGGCAACGTGACGACGCGACGCGGAGGAAAGTGCTCACACACTTCACCTACGATACCTCGCGGTGTATGTTCTGCGGACTCTGCGAAGATGCTTGCCCCGTGGACGCGCTGGAACTGACGCAAGATTTCGAGATGGCCTACTTCACGCGGGAAGGCGCGATCTGGGACCGTCACCGCCTCGAACAGGGGCCCACGCCTGCACGCTATACCCGCTGAAGATACCGAATGGAACTTCGCAGAGATCCCATCACACAAAGCTGGGTCATCCTGGGACAGGGAGAAGCACTTGCCGCTGCGCCGGAGGAATGCCCGCTGGAGCCGGCCAAGATCGAGAAGCTGCGGTCCATTCTGACGTGGCCGGCGGAAGGGGCATGGCAGGTGCGCGTGTTGCCCCATCCGCAACCGCTCTATCACGTTGAAGGGGACCCCGGACGCCTGGCCGAAGGGATGTACGACAAGATGGTGGCTCTTGGCGCCCACGAGGTCGTGGTGGAGACGCCGCTCCACGACAAGCGAATGTCGCAGTTCAGCGACGAAGAGATCGAGCGCGTCTTATGCGTGTGGGCGTCGCGTATCGCTGATTTGAAGAAGGACGCGCGGTTTAAGTATGTCAGTGTATTTAAGAATCAGGGTGCGTTGGCGGGAGAAGAATGGTCGCATGCGCACTCGCAGGTGACGGCGACGATTTTCGTGCCGCGGCGAATCAAATACGAACTCAGCTCCGCGCACGAATGGTTCAAAGATAAAGAGCGCTGTATTTTCTGCGACACGGTGCGGCAGGAGGAGAAGCAGGGGAAGCGCATCGTGGACGTGCAGGGAGATTACTATGCGCTGTGCCCGTATGCGTCGCGCGTGCCATACGAGGTGTGGCTGATGCACCGGCCGCACAATCATTTGTTCGAGCAGCCGCGGCCAGGATCGAACCGCAGGCAGTTGGCGGCGCTACTGGGGCGGGTATTGCGCCGGCTGGAGAAAATGTCACTGGCATATCATCTCGTCGTGCATACATCGCCCAATACGAAGAACAAAAAGGGTGAATTGGCGGGCTACTGGAAGACGCTGGCGGATGATTACCACTGGCATATCGAAATACTTCCGATAGTCGAAAAGACCAGCAAGTCTTACAGCATCAAAGAGGTGTACTTCAACGCCGAACTGCCGGAGCAGGCGGCCGCGAACTTACGAGCGTTGGACCCCAATTCATGAAGCATGGGCATGCGAATCCAGGCGAATTAGGCGGAATCTTCCTTAACTTGATCATTTTGCTTTTTTTTGTGATTTTTTGCGCGCTATTGTACCTGGTGAGGCGTCCGATTCTCCGCTATACGGCGGAATCGTGGATCATCGAGGATCCTCTCGACAGAGCAGACGCGGTCATGGTTTTAGGCGACGATAATTTCTACGCCGATCGGGCGACGCGAGGAGCAGAATTGTTCAGGGAAGGGAAGGCGTCCGTGGTGGTCGCGAGCGGAAGACGCCTGCGGCCGAATGCGGGGATCGCGGAGTTGATCGAACACGACTTGGTAGAGCGCGGAGTGCCAAGGGATAAGATCGTGCGGTTTGCCCACGACGCAGATAGCACGCTGGAAGAAGCGCAGGCACTTGCGCGACTCGCGAAAGAGAGAAAATGGCACAGCGCAATCGTGGTGACATCGAATTTTCACACGCGACGCACGCGCTATATATTCCGACGAGTTTTTCCGCAGGGTTTGGAGGTGCGTATTGCCAGCGCGCGGGACGGAGACTTTGATCCCCAGCATTGGTGGGAAAAGCGTAAGTCTATCAAAGAGTTAACGCGGGAATTCACCGGCCTGGTGGTGGCCTTGTGGGAGCTAAGCGGGAGAAAGGAGACAAGGGAGATACCGCAATCGGTAGTGGGTTTGGGGGGACTAATTCCGCAATTAGTGGTATAGGCTTTCAGGAAACACCCCAGATTTGCTATCCGCCATTCTTGTTTACACCCACTAAGTCGTGTACTATGTTCAGTCTTCCGAGTCGCAGTTCCAACCAGCCCTGCGATGAGCGGCTTCGAAAATCCAGTTTACGGTGTCGAGGTGTCTGATGTGGAAAAAAGAGGATTCGAAGCCCGAAGGAGTTTCCGGCGACCCCGTGAATTCTGCGACTCGGTCCAGCATCGCTGCGAGCAGTTCACCTGCAACGGTGGGTGCGCTTCCAACTTCACCGCGAGCGGCAGCATGCATCAGCCAGGGTATCAGGATCAAAGGCGAAGTAACGGGCAGTGAAGATCTTTTTGTCGATGGTATTATCGAGGGAAAACTGAATTTGGCGAACGGGAGTTTAACTATTGGCCCCAACGGACATGTGAAGGCAGATGTGCACGCCCGCGAAGTCATCGTGCGAGGAAAAATCGAAGGAAAAGTCACGGGGAGAGACAAGGTTCAACTCTGGAGCACCGGTCAAGTCACCGGGGAAGTGCAAACGGATCGCCTGGCCATAGAGGATGGCGCGCTGTTGCGCGGGAAGGTCGAAGCGGGAAGGCAGACGCACAAGCCTGCAGAGATCAAGGCTTCAGCGGTAGCGGCGATCGGCAAGACTGCCGACAGGATCGCTGTGAACTCCGGAACGGCGGCGGACTAACAATGAGCTTTCTGCACAAACTGGGTCTTGGAATGGGAAGCGGGACAAGCAGAGGCTTTTCCCTGCCTCTGCACTCGAACTCACGCTCGCGAACGCCCGGTGCACCGATCTCCGCCGTAGGCGGTGCGCGCTCGTCGGACCTGCCTGGATCGACGCGGGTATCGAACGGGCTGAAAGAATTCTTGTGGAATCTTGACGGTCTTGGACGGGGTGCGCTGCTTGATCTGGGGCCCGCCTGGCAGACCACTTTGAGTTTCTTCATCGACCGCGGCTTTCGCGTTTCGTCGGAAGACATCCTTCGGGGATGGAAAGCATTTCTCACCGCGGAAGAGACGCGCTTGCGCGATGACGCCGATGCATGCGAGACGCTGGACATAACGCCGAGTGGTCGGGCGGCGCGCTTCCTACTCGAGAACCTCCAGTACCAGCGCGCATCCTTTGATGCCGTGCTCTTGTGGGACTTGCTGGACTACCTCGAGCCGACGCTCGTGAAGCAGATGGTAGCGAACCTGACGGAGCTTCTGCGGCCCGGCGGCGTGATTCTGGCGATGTTTCACAGCAAAAAGCCGGAGGGTTTTCAGCGCTATCGTGTAGCTGATTCAAATACATTGCAAGTGATCACGTCCGAGGTCATCTGCCCGGCGCAAAAGGTCTATCAAAACCGCGAGATCCAGGACCTCTTTGCCCGCTGTCGAACAATGAAGTCGTTCGTCGGCCGCGACCAATTGCGCGAAACACTTTTCATCAAGTAACCGGCAGAACTTTCCAATCGACGCAAAGAATTATGGGAATTGCGTGTTCACCCTGTTCACCCTCTATTCGCTTGCTTTCAACGAACCAGAGGAGTACAAGCGACGTGTGAGCTCAAGGAGCTCCGGAGGGACTATGACTCCACCGGGCTTAGAGCTGCACGACAACTGATCACACCGCTTTTGCGGTGCGCGTCGCTCGCGAAACATACGTGGTCTTAGCGCGCTTCCGAGCCGACACAGTAAAATAGCGAAAGGGGGGAGCCGACAGACTCCCCCCTTTCTTGCGTTTGACGCTGATCTTTTCGAGCTATTGTTGCGTCGCAGCCTTGCGATGCTGGTGGTGACGCTTGCCACTGCTGTGCTTACGATGGTGGCGATCATGCGAGGATGCTTGGTTGGCCGCTTGCGGCTGAGCGGAGTTCGCAGTATTGGGTGGAGCCGATTGCATGACGGAAGCCTGTAGCGTGGGCAGAAAAAGCGCCGGCGTAGACGCCAGCAAGAGGAATTGAACCAATCGTTTCACGGCAATTCTCCCAAAAGAAATGCCTCCCGCAGGAATATTGAATCACGGGTTGCAGAGAAAGTCTTGGGGAATTGCGTTCGAGAGGGTATCTAAATTTGACTGGTGCAGGCAGGCGGTCTTCGCAGGATTCTTCTCTTTTTGCGGGGGCTTCGGAAACGTTTAGTTGGTGTTTCTGACCGGCGCGATTAACCGCCGAACTTGAGTCGCTCGAGCCACTGGATGGCCTCACGCTGGCTGGCAATGACCTGCGCCTGCCAGACCAGAGCGACGGACATGAAGCTCAGGGAAATAACACAAAAGAGGAGAACGAGGCCGATGTTGGACTCGTGAGCGGGAAGACGCAAAACGCGTCGAAACCAAGCCATAGTAGGGGATCTCCTAGTACTCGAGTCGATCTGTTAGCCGCCGCTCGCGAATCCGAGCGGGCAGGGCTGGGGGGCGGGGCGTCTGCCTGAGAATCTCAGCGCAATTGCGGGGCCAAGACTCTCAGGTTGTGCCCGACCTCTTATCCCGCGGAAAATAGATGGTTTGTGAAACCAGGCGAGGGCGATCCATGCGATGAATTCGAGTTGTGGTGGGTAATTCTACGCGCATTTGCGCAACATTTTTTCCAGGCACATTTAGTTTCTCGTGGTGATCGCCGCCATCAGGCGCTCCCCAATGTCTGGAACCTGGAGTGGCAGACGCCTCGTATGGAGAGCGTCAGGCCGGTCCTGTGAGTCTCCTTCGGACTTGTCGTCGGTAAGAAGGATGGCGCGGTCGCAGAAGGGGAAGAGACTGGCACCCAAATCGGAGGTGGCGATGCCGACGGTGTGGGCATGGTAGCGGAGTGCCCGGTCGTAGAGCTTCGTAAGGGCGCGAATACACCCCTGGACGCTCGAGCCGATGGCCGTGGACCAGAGAACGCCGTGTTGGCGAAATTGCAAGTTGCGGGTGCGTCCCTCAGTAAGAAATTTCCGGACTTGTTTATCAGAGGAGCCGGCGAAGAAAAATATGTCGTCAAAATCGCGTTGCCGGGCAAGTTCAGCCTCTCTTTGCGGCAGACCCGTGTTTTGTACGAGTTCGCGGGGAGAGAGCGAGCGTAAGGTCACAACGGGCACGCCGGTATCCTGGGAGAGCGTTTGCAGGGCTTCAGCGGCTGCCGGAAGAGCTTGCGCGACGGGAATGCACCTAAAGCGGCCAAGGCGCAAGGTCGCCGCTCCCTTGGTTCGAGAAGCCTCGGATGCGGGCCGCAAGTGGAAATAGTCTTCCGGCAGGTAAACCGCGCAGCCATCTTCTGCAATGAAGGGATGCATGTGGCCGTATTTGCGGCGAGGATCGTCGAACTGGAGACGCGAACGACTGGTTAGCCAGACGGCAGGAATGCCTTGGTGGTCGAGGGCCGCAGTGAATTCGTCGAGGCCATGAAAACTGCTTCCCCGGACGGGAATCAGTACATCAACGGCGATGTAGAGGACGCTGGAGGTCTGGCGCAAAGCGAGGCTCCGGAGTTGTGAGGCCCATTCTATCGGAGTTTTAAAAGGTGCTGTGTACTTGGAAAGAAAAAAGGCGGGCAGATAGCTCTGCCCGCCTCATGCTCTGCTCGGCATTCTCAGCCAGGATGCTGCTCTAGGTTTTTAGTTGCCAGACTTTGAGCTGGTGTTGGAAGCCGTCTGCGAATTCGCCTTCGGAACGCTGACGTATCCGCTGATGGTATCCTTGCTTACCTTGTTGATGACGACCTCTTCGGGAATGTGCGTGCCAGAGACGTAGAAGAAAATCGGCTCGTTCATGGCGCGGTTCTTCTTTTCGAAACGCTTGTCTTCGACGGTCATGGCGACGCTAAACTGATTGCGCTTTTCGTTGACGCCCTTGAGCTCGACGGTAACGTTGCTCACCTTCTGCGGCTTGTTCTTACCCGTAATGGTGAACTCCACGTAGTCGCGCTCTCCGAGGCGTCGGAGTTGGTCGATTTCGTCATGGTTGCGCGCGATCAGCGTGCCCATTTCGCTACGAGCCATTTTCAAGTCTTCGCGAGTAGCGTCGAGATCGGTCTTGACGCCAACAACCTTGGTGTCCACAGTCTTGACGTCATCACTGGTGGCCTTTGTAGCCAGTTCCGAGTGTACCGAGGTGTCCAACGCGGTCAGCTTCTCGGTGGTCGCATCGTTGAGCTTGGCCGCTTCCTCGCGGGCCTTCTTGAGCTGGCCCTGGGTAATCTTTAGCTTACCGGTGACAACCTTCAGGTCGCCCTGTAGGTCAGTGCTGGCCTTTTCGTCCTGAGCAAGACGGTCCTTCAAAGACGACATGTCTTGCTGTGCAGCCTGTTGCGCCGTCTTCAACTGGGCGGCAACGGACTGCTGAGTGGAGTCGAGCTTTGAAGAGGCATTCCAGCCAAATGCCAGCCCGCCAATGGCGAGCAAGCCCAGAACGATAATCGCTGGCAACATCCAGGCTGGAGATTCCGTACGTGTTTCCATAAGTCTTTCGTCCGACATAGTTTATCTTTCTCCTCACCCCGAGTAGGGCAGAAACCTTGAGCAACAAACCCGTAACGGGGGGAATGCATGCGCCGCGCCAAAGCCGAGAGTCCGGGGACGCTCGTAAGTGGATGAAAATGGAGCCGGTTGGCAGAGTTGGGGAAAGGACATGCGGTACTAGTCCTAGCAAAGTTTACGCGAACAGAGAGCGAACAGCGGATTTTTTGCTTGGCCTTAGGTCAGTCGACTTGAATTCCTAGCTTTCGGAGATCGGATTGGAGTTGTGCGGGCGATTGAAAGACGATTCCTGACATCCCGAGGCGTTGAGCTGCTTCCGTGTAGGCGGCAACATCATCAATATAAACGGCTTCCTCGGCCCGGACCTTGCAGGCTTGGAGAGCTTTACGGTAAATGACTGGGTTCGGCTTGCTCGCCCCCACGCGATAGGAATAGATACGCATGGGGAAGAAGCGAAAAAAAGGGAAGCGGGCCTCTTCATTGGACATGTGGATGGGATCGGTATTCGATAACAAGGCGAGGCGATAGTTCTTGGAGAGCTTTTCCAGGAACGCTTCCGAGTGGATGGGGTTCGGGTCAAGGGCACGATTCCAGACTTCGGCGAACTGATCGAAAGGGAGCGAAGCGCCAAGACGTTTGGTTAAATGAAGGTGCCAGTCGCGGGGAGAAATGCGCCCCTCCTGCCAGTCGAGCCAATGGGGATCCTTTTCGATCGCGGACCATACCTCCTTTGGATTCAGAGACAGGCCTGAAGCCAGCCCGTCCATGGCTCTCGAGACGTCCACGCGGATCAGAACGCGGCCGATATCGAAAATGATGGCGCGAAACTTGGATTGGGCCACGGGCTATCGGTCCTCTGTGCGGGGAATGTTGGCGGAGCCACGGTCAACGGGAGCACTGAACTCACGCCTGGCACGAAGGATGCTGATGACCGCGGGCAGGACAGAGAGCACGACAATAACGGCAATGACGTAGTGGATGCGCTCGCCAATGTGCGGGACGGAACGGCCCAGAGAGTAGCCGCCCAGAATCATGGCGCCCACCCAAAAAATCCCTCCACAAATGTCGAAGGCCAGGTAGCTGGCGTAAGGCATCTTCGCGGCGCCGGCCACCGGCGGGCAGAACGTTCGAACGATAGGAACAAAGCGCGCGAGAATGACGGCCCGGCCGCCATATTTTTCATAGAAGTCATGGGCGCGCTGAAGGTGGCTGCGCCGGAAGAAGAAGGAGTCTTCGCGGCGGTACAGCGCCGCACCCGCCGAGCGGCCAATCCAGTAGCCGATCTGATCGCCCACGATGGCGCAAAACATGACCGGCAAGAGAAGCCACTTCAGGGGGATGACCCTAGCAGCGGAAAAAATTCCGGCGGTCACCAACAGGGAATCACCCGGAAGAAAAAATCCTACAAAAAATCCGGTTTCGACGAAGACGATCGCACAGATGAGTGGCGCGCCGCCCGAGCGGATTAGTTCCCTGAGCCCTTCCGGGTTGTACAGCGAGTGGAAAAAGTGAAGGATGGCGTCGAGCACTCGATGTTGTTCCTCGCGGCCGATGCATGAAGTGAATTTGTCACGGGCACGGGAACAAGCGCACGTGAGCGCAAGCTTGTAAATGCACCCAGTCCTATACGGTAGCAGAAAACACCAACATCCTCTCCACATTCATGCCAGAGGAGGAGTGGGATGGTAAGAACTGCGAGCCAGATGCTGATGCGAATCATCGGAGCGCCTCCGCGAGCCATAGGTAACCTTGGTCTTCAGCTTCGAGCCGGGTCTGGAGATCCTGTTCGGCATCTTGCTTCTGCTTCAGCAGTTTTTCAATACGCGGGAGAGCGCGGAGCGTGGCGGCGGCGCCCGCGGCGATGGCTTCATGGGCGCGGTCAAAGTCGTCCCACGCCAAGGATTGAACGTCTGGCCGGAGGACGAGGTCGGCGTCACGTTCCCAGATTTCGAGCTGGTGCTTTTGCGCCGCGTTCACCGCCCGGCTCACGACTTGAAAAATGTTCGTGGGAGCGCCGCGGTGGCCGTCCTGCATGCCGACGGAGATACCGATTACCGCGGCGGCACCAAGGTCGCGAGCGGCGCGAGTTGGAACAGGGGCGACGAGACAACCATCGGCAAGACACCGCGTGCCGATCTGGACCGGTTCGAACAAGCCCGGGAAAGCGCAACTCGCGCGGATGGCGTCCACGAGATTGCCCTGCGTGAACACCACAGGTTCGCCGGAGGTCAGGTCCGTGGCCACCACAGCAAGAGGAATGCGGAGATCTTCAAAGTGGCGCGACTCGAAAACACGTTCGATTAAGTTCTCAAGGCGGTGATTGCTTGCCAAGCCGAGCCGGGAGACGCGCCAACGCGCGATGTCCCGAAAGCGGAGAGTACGACAGGTCTCAATAATGCGCTCAAGAGGCGCGCCACTGGCGTAGGCAGCGCCGAGGATGCTGCCCACGCTGGTTCCCGCGATGTGAGTGACGGGGATGCGGTTCTGCTCGAGGACTTGCAGAACGCCGAGATGCGCGAATCCGCGCGCGAAACCTCCGCCAAGAGCGAGGCCTATGCCTGCCCGGGTGGCCCTGATAGTTGAACTTTCGTTCAGGACCTTGCCCGAAACGTGTCCTTGCCTCGTCATACCAGCAGGATCGCAGGGAAAACATCCTGGTCCTATGGTCCGTGCGTCCCGAAAGAGCAGTACTTCTGTACTGCGATGGAAACTGAGTGTGAATTGATGTCCGAATTTTGAGCAGTACCTTCTTACTAGTCCGCTGCCCTCTCTGTACCATTGCGACCGGCAAGGCCGTGCGCGATTCTCTCTCCCGTCAGGCTGAATCACTGAGGGGGCCACGAATGGATGACGCGTTCAAAGCTTGGATCGGGCAGCCGGTAGTCCTACAGGTGGCGCTGGGTGAGATCAAGGTGCCGCTGCGGGGCAAGCTGCTGAAGGATGGCAGCGAAACCGTGCGGATGCGGATCGGGGAAGGCTGGGACGTAGACATCTATAAGACCATGATCCTGGCTGTTGAAGAAGACTCCATGGTTCTTCTTCCTGCGTGAGGGACACGGGCATGAAAACGCAAGAACTCAAACAAGAACTCAAATACGTAACGCGACGCCGCGCGGCAGTACTGCTCGGCCTTTCGGAAATGGAATTGAGCCGCATCTCGAGCGAATCGGGATTCGGACACAAAGAGGTCGCAGGCGAAGAGGAAGAGACGTATTTCACTTACGAAGAACTGCGACAGATCTGCATGCTGGCCGTACACCAGGTGCACTAGACAAAACGAGTTTCCTCCGGCCCCCCTCAGCAACACCCTTCGAAGTCGTTGAATCGGTTTAGAAAACCTTTGACAGACGGAGTCCACACGAAGAGACTACCGCCACACGGGGGCACCGGCCAAATGTCAAGCTCTAGAGTTGGTGGATGGTGGAAGTGGGCAGCGCCGGCGGTGTTACTTACCGCCACTGTCGTGATCACCGCCGGAAGCGGCGCAAGCAATGGAACAGAAACCTATGACCTGGTGATCGCCAATGGGCGAGTGATGGATCCGGAATCGGGGCTGGATGCGGTGCGAAACATGGGAATCCGCGGCGGGAGAATCGCGGTGATTTCGACCGGGCCGCTTGAGGGGAAGCAGACCATGGAAGCGCGCGGCCTAGTTGTTGCGCCAGGCTTCATCGACCTACACCAGCACGGGCAGGACGCGGAGAACTATGCCGTGAAAGCTGCGGACGGCGTGACGACGGCGCTGGAACTAGAAGTCGGGGTTGCCGATGTCGATCGATGGTACGAAGAGCGGGAAGGGAGGGCGCTCATCAACTACGGAGCGAGCGTGGGACACATCGCCGTGCGAATGGCGGTGATGCACGACCCCGGTGGATTACTGCCGAGTGGAGACGCAGCTCACCGAGTTGCAACAACGGTCGAAAGAGAAGAGATCAGTGGGCTGCTGGAGAAGGGATTGAAGCGCGGCGCGCTTTCCCTGGGACTTGGGCCCGCCTATACCGAGGCCGCGACAAATCAGGAGATCCTGGATGTGTTTCGCTTGGCCGCTAAGTATCACGCATCGTGCCACGTGCACATTCGCGCCTCAGGGCCTCCGATCCAGGGGAATTTCAGCGGGTTTGAGGAAGTGATAGCGGCTGCGGCGATCACCGGGGCTCCGCTCCATATCGTACACATACAAAGCACCGGGGGACCGAACGTGACGCAGGAGCTGCAGATGATCACGGACGCGCGCTCCCGCGGCATGGACGTAACAACAGAAAGCTATCCTTACACCATGGGTATGACCAGTATTCAAGCGGCCATGTTCGATCACAAGGAAGAAGAACCCGCCACGTATTACGCTTCGCTCTTGTGGCCGGCGACGGGGGAGCACCTGACGAAGGAGTCTTTCTTAGAGTACCGCAAACAAGGCGGAATGGTGATTGTTCCGGGGAATACGCCGGAGAATGTTCATGCAGCGGTGGTGAGTCCGCTGACGATGATCGCGAGCGATGGATTTCTCTCGAAAGGGCAGGGACATCCGCGAACCGCGGGCACTTACGCGCTGGTTCTGGGACGCTACGTGCGGGAAGAAAAGGCCCTGGATTTGATGACCGCTCTGAAGAAAATGACGCTGATGCCCGCGCAGCGGCTGGAAAAGCGAGCGCCGATGTTCAAAGAGAAAGGGCGGATTCGTGCGGGGGCAGATGCGGACATTACGGTGTTCGACGCGAATCGCGTCATTGACAAAGCGACGTATGAAAAGCCGGCGCGATACTCAGAGGGGATTCAGTTTGTGCTTGTGAACGGAGTTCCCGTCGTCAAAGATGGACAACTCGTTGGTGGTGTTTTTCCGGGCCGGGCGGCTCGCGCGTCCATTTTGCAATGAACGAGAAATCGACGCCCTAAGGATTTCCATCAATCAGGAGGGGGAAGACACCTTGCACTTAACATTCGCCGATTGGACCGCCATCGTTGGCTATCTATTGATTACTCTGGTCCTGGGGTTGTATTTCCGGCGGCGGTCGGGACAGAGCACGGAGGACTACTTCGTTTCCGGCAGAAACGTGTCGTGGTGGCTGGCCGGAACGTCCATGGTGGCGACCACGTTTGCGGCCGATACGCCGCTAGTGGTGACGGGACTGGTTTATATCAACGGCGTCGCCGGGAACTGGCTGTGGTGGAGTTTCTTGCCGTCGGGAATGATGACGGTGTTCCTGTTCGCGCGCTTGTGGCGGCGCTCCGGGCTAATCACCGACGTTCAATTCGCTGAAATGCGCTATAGCGGGAAACCCGCGGCGTTCCTGCGTGGATTTCGTGCTGTTTATCTTGGCCTGCTAATGAACTGCCTGATCCTCGGGTGGGTGACCAAGGCGATGGTGAATATCATCAGCACGGCGATGGGTGTGAGCGATGCGAAAGCGCTGGCCATCTGCGTGTTCTTCCTGATGCCTTTTACAGGGATTTATGTTTCGCTCGGCGGTTTGTGGGGCGTGTTGTGGACTGATTTGTTCCAGTTCGTTCTGAAAATGGCGATTGTGATCTCGGTTGCTTGGTACGGAGTTCATGCCGTTGGCGGGATGCCGCAACTCCTTGCCGAGCTTGCCGCGCGGCGTGCTGCCGCCGGGGCGGGGGCCAGCGACATCACCGCTCTCCTACCTGATTTCTCCCGGGGGTTCAGCAGCGAAGCTCTGTGGACGCTGCCGGTGATTACCTTCGTTGTGCATCTGGCGGTGCAGTGGTGGGCTTTCTGGTATCCGGGAGCAGAACCAGGCGGCGGTGGATATATCGCGCAGCGGATTTTCAGCGCCAAGGACGAAAGAAACGGATTGTTGTCGGTGCTTTGGTTCAACCTGGCGCACTACGCACTGCGACCCTGGCCTTGGATTCTGACCGCGCTCGTGGCAGTCGTTCTTTATCCGGGCTTGGCGCAGCCGGAGCGTGGCTACATGCTTGTGGCGACCCGGCAGACTCCGCATGCGATACTCGGAATCTTGCTCGCGGGATTCATGGCGGCGTTCATGTCTACGGTGGCGACACAGTTGAATTGGGGTAGTTCGTACCTTGTCGAAGATTTTTACCGGCGCTTCCTGAAGAAAAACGGAAGTGAGGCACATTACGTGAACGTGTCGCGTCTGGCGACGGTCTTCCTGGTGATTGCCGCTGCGCTTGTGGCGTTGCAGCTTGGCTCGGTTGGCGCAGGATGGAAGATCGTGCTCGAGTTAGGCGCCGGGACGGGCGGCGTGTATTTACTTCGCTGGTACTGGTGGCGCGTGAATGCCTGGAGCGAAATCTCCGCGATGACGGCGGCCCTGGCGACGACACTGGCGCTGCATTCCACCTGGTTGTGGACCGCATTAGCGGGCCGAGCCCAGCCCTTCAGCGGCTCCGACCCGGTCATTTTCGCGAAGACAACATTGTGCACAACGGGGGTAACCACGCTGGTTTGGATCGGTGTCACGCTCCTGACGCCAGCGGAGCCTGGCGACACACTCATCAAGTTTTACCGGAAAGTGCGCCCGCAAATCACTGGATGGCAACCCGTAGCGAAGCTCGCAGGGGATGAGCCTGCCACGCGCGACCTGGGCCGGAATCTTCTGAGTTGGCTGCTGGGCTGTATCCTCATCTACTCTGCGCTGTTCTGTATCGGGGAGTTCTGTTTTGGGCGGTATCGGGCCGGATTTGTTCTGGCGATTGTCACCGCAATGTGCGCGTTTGCGATCTCTCGGTTGATGCCTAGGCCGGTGGAGTGGCAATCGCACTGACATGGATGGTGAGAAGCAATCCTCTCCGTCCGGTGCGCGCAACGCTATCCTCGCAGGATTTCTTGGCTGGACGCTCGACGCATTCGACTTCTTCATACTTACGTTCGTGCTGGCTCCCATTGCCAAGGAGTTCGGACAAACCATCCCAGCGATTGCGCTCACGATTACCGCGAGCCTGGCTACTCGCTGGATCGGCGCCATTTTGTTCGGCTTGTTTGCAGACCGCTACGGCCGCCGAATTCCACTCATCGTCAATATTTTGTACTTCTCCTTGATTGAAGTCTTGTCCGGGCTTGCTCCGAATTACAGGGTTTTCTTTTTCCTGCGCCTGCTCTACGGCGTAGGAATGGGGGGTGAGTGGGGAGTGGGAGCGTCGCTGACAATGGAATCCGTTCCCACAAAATGGCGCGGACTTATCTCCGGGCTGTTACAGGAGGGTTACGCACTGGGGTTTCTGCTGGCAGCTGCGGTTTATCGCCTTGCCTACCCGCATTGGGGCTGGCGGCCGTTGTTCTTCATCGGAGGATTGCCGGCGCTGCTTACCTTGTTCGTGCGCGCAAAAGTAAAAGAACCCGAAGCCTGGCACCGCTCGCGCACGGATTGGACGACCTACCGACGCGCCATATTCCGCAATTGGAGGCGCTTCGCCTATCTCGTTCTGTTACTGGCTATGATGAATTTTATTTCTCACGGCACTCAGGATATGTACCCGACTCTCTTACAGCAACAACATAGCTTCAGTCCGCAGCGCACGTCGGACTTCACCGCGATTTCGATGATCGGGGCGCTTTGCGGCGGGTTGGTGTTCGGGTTTATATCTGACGGTCGCGGACGGCGGCGCACCATGGTGGCGGCGGTGCTGCTAGGAATCGCAGTTATTCCACTGTGGGTGTTTGCGCCAAATCTCCCGTTGATTCTGTTGGGCGGATTCCTGATGCAATTCATGGTGCAGGGAGCGTGGGGGGTGATCCCCGCTCACCTCAACGAGCTCTCTCCCGATCAGTTGCGGGGATTCTTTCCTGGATTGGCGTATCAGTTTGGTGTGTTGATTGCCTCCGGGAGCGCGTATTTCGAAGCGCGAATGGCACATGTCATGAGCTATAGCCGGGCCATGGGGCTCTTCGCGGCCGTGGTGCTCTTCACCGGGGCAGTGGTAATCTCCTTCGGCCCGGAAGAGCACCGCGCGGAATTCGGCCGGCAAGATTCAGCCGAGGCGTGACGGACCCTAAGGAGAGCACTTGTCGGATGTCAGTGGTCGATGAGCACGTTTAATCAAGTGGATTATTTCCGGGTTCGGCGATCCGGGTACCAGGCACCGTTAATCAGGATTTGATGGAGGTCGGAACTCATAACGGTAGCGGGCCGCTCGACGACCCGCGGGTCGAATGAGTCGGAGCACCAGCGAATTTAACGCGCCTGCACTTCGACGGGGTCCGGCAGGTACACGGAACCTTTCATTAACTCTCCGATCGTGAGATTCTGCCCATGCTGGACGTACCGCCCGAGCACGCCGGGTTGCATCCATTGAAAGCCCCAGGCATCTTCCACCGCGACGATGGTGTACGATCCGGGGATTACGCCGCGAAGGACGAAGCTGCCATCGAAGTCGCTCTGGTCCCTGCGGAACATTTCTAGATGCGATTCGGGATCTTTCGGCACTAGGGCAACCATCACGCCAGCAACGGGTTTGTCTCCTCGCTTTGCGAATCCCTCCACGGTCACGACGCCATCAACCAAGAACACCGCTAAGCTGAGAGACGCGCCCGGCGTTACGTTGAGGTCGTGTCCGGAGATTTCGACTCCCTCAGACGAAGCTCGGACCACGGAATATCGCTTGGTCGGAGAAAAAACGAGGATTGCGTATTTGCCCGCCGGAAGGTCCTCGAAAGTCGCTTCACCCGCCACGTCGACGGGCTTGAAGGCCACCGTTTGCCGCCGCGAATTCTGCAGTGCCAGGTAGAACTGCTTCGGGAAGGGCTCCGGCCGCGGCATCTTCACCGACAATTTGACCCTGGCGGCCGGTTCGCTGCGGGAAGTATCCAATTCCTGGACATCCTGGACCAGATTCATCTCACTGGATTGCTGGAGTTGGCCAGACTTCGGTTCCTGCAACCGGACGGAGTATCTTCCCGCGGGCACTCCGGTCACCTCGTAAACACCGGGAGCCACCGATTGCGCACCTTCGCTCTGAACATATTCCAAGGAGTCAAAGACACGTTTCTGAAACACGGGCATGCTGAAGCCTTGCTGCCCGTCAATGGGAACATGAAACACTAAATGAAGGGCAGGGACAGGATTGAGGTGGATATCGGCCTGCAAGTGATCGCCACCCTGAATGGGGATAGGCGTGGCACCGTCGGCATCGGTTGCGCCGTTGTAGTACGTGGTCGGATAGGCAACGTCCAGAGATCGGGCAACGGCGGGGGGAGCATTGCCCGCGCTTTCGCCGAGAGAAGAAACAGGATGCACGGCATACCAGGGTCTTGCCGCCACCGACAAGTAGTAATTCCCGGGAGCCAGAGCTGCAAACTCGTAGGAACCCTGATCGTCACTCAAACCGTTGCCGGCTCGCGTAATCCGGTTCATGCCGGCCTGGTGGTCTTCTACGTAGAGCATGACACGTGCATTGCGGACAGGATCGCCCGATTCATCGATCACGTTGCCGCCAAGGAGGGCCAGCGGCGTGAGACGCAACACCAGGTTTCCGGTATCGAAGCCGGCACCGGTCACAATTGCCGTTGAGAACTGTTCATGCTGCTCGTAGGCGGCGGGGATAAATCCACGCTTCGCTCCTTGCAACGAGAACTTGCCCGGCTTAAGCGAACCAAACTCAAAGTGCCCATTCTCGGAGGTGATCATCCACACGACGTCGGCGGGATTTCTAGTATCGAAGAGGGAAACGCGCGCTTTCCCGAGTGGCGTGCCGGTCAGTGAGCTCACGATCGTCCCGGAGATCTTGAATTTCGCCTCCGGAGTTGCGCTGTGATCGGGGAGCGGGCTCTGTCTGCCAAGTAGCGCACACGACTGCAGCACCGCCAGCCCAAGCACCGGCACCACGAGTCGCATCGCACTTGCCAACCTCAACATAGCTACTCGCTCGCAGTAATCAGCGGCAATCGCAAATGCTCTTTCTGACCTGCCACCACGCGGATGACCTGCGCCTTCGAATCATATTGATTCATGACTTCGTCGCTCGCGTACTCCAGGTCCGGCTGTTGGCGATCGAAGGCAAGTACGCGGTAGGCGCCTGGGGGGAGCTGCTGAAGGTGGAACTTCCCATCCGGTGAAACCCAAGCCACGCTGAACTGGCCACCGCTATCGGCCATAGGCACGAAATAAACATGACCCGGGGATTGGCCCGGCGTGTCGAATCCCGCTCTACGAACGTCCGTGGTAGTTGTACCCTCGATCGTGCCTTCGACCTGAGCGCCATCGTCGCGCACGGTAATTTCAATTGGCGGGGTCGAACCTCCCAGGCCAACCACGAGCGGCTGGCGCCGCAAATCCGTACCTCCGGAGGTAATCGATGAAACGAATCCGATTGATGTGTTTACGCGCACACGGTAGTGGCCTGGCTTCACATTCTCAATGACCAGCGAATCATCTTCTGGACCGGTAGGCGGACGCAGCGAAGCGGCTGGCGCAGGGCCGAACTCCTCGGCTGAAACCAACGTCACTTGCAGATAATGGGGGCGCCGTCCGTTTTCAGGAGACGGACGAAGACCGCCAAATGTCATCGTTCCCGGAGTGACGGTTTCTGTGCGCTGAAATTCTTCCTTCACGCTCACGGTAATTGAACTGTTCGGTAGCAAGGTGATGCCCGGCCCGGAAAAAGCGGCGCCGCTCACGGTGAAGTTCAACATTCCTGTCATCGCATTCGGCCCGTAAGTCGTCGCCTGGACGGTGTAGGCGCCATCCGGCAGCGAACCTTCGATCAGCTCATCTCCGACATTGTATCCGAGAGAGTAACCGGGGCCGGCGTGTCCTTGTGGCCATACCTGAATTCCGGTCTGGAGGCTGGGTGGGGCGTTCTTGACTCCCAGCTTTACTGGATAATATTTTCGCTTTGCAGGCGAAAATCTTGCCTGGAAGGTTTCGCCCGGCGATAACCGAATAACGGCGGCCGTCGCAAAGTCAGGCGCCGCAGGATAGTAGACCGGGGGGTAGCCAAATAACTGTCCGCGAGGATTAAAGGTTAGGGGATCACGATCGAGTAGTTCGTGAGTGAGCAGTTTGTAAGAACCTGCGGAAAGCTCGGCAAAGCGGAACTCCCCGTTTGATCTAGACATCGCCATTCCTGCCGGATCCCAATGCTCGCGGCCCTCCTGCACCTGACGTCGATAAAGCTCGACTTGGATTTTGTCGGAACCATCGGACTCAGGCAGAATAACTTGGCCAACGATGCGAGCTTCCGGCGCGAGAGAGATTGTGAGCTCCTGCTGCACTGGGCCTATCTGCAAGCCCTCCTGCCCGTTATTGCGGGAAAGAAATCCCGTTTTGCGGGCCATCAGCATGGTGGGACGATTGGTTCTGGCATGTTGGGGCTGCGATGTTTCCAGAGAGTGTAAATCTGAGTTACCAGCGAACCCGGCAGTCTTTTCGCTTTCCCCTCGTGGAAATGTGAATTCAAAATGGCCTCGATCGTCGGTCATTGTGGCATAGCGGTTGTCTGGTGAGAATACAAGCGCACGGGCAATTGGTTCATGCGTCGCGCTGTTCACAACCGTGCCGCGGAGGCTGTCGGGGTGTTCGATGCCAGTGGTGCTACCCTGCGCGGACAATCGCGCAGTACTACCGCAACAGGAAAGAGCAATGCCAAGGGTAAGCGCCTTGAGAGAGCGTGGCGAATGCATATACTTCTCTGTCCACCGGAAGTTTCCGGGGTAGACGGCCGTGAGCCCCCATTATGGCATGTGTCGAACGTCACTGGTCTATTAAGCGGCCTTTGCAACGAGCTTTTCGCTGCCCGTACAAGTGCCAGTACTCAGCATGTCGATTCGAGCCACCACGGATAAACAAAATTATCTTGCTGGCGAACCAGTATTCGTAGTGCTTACGATTGAGCAATAAGGGCAGCGATCCCCTCTGGGTCGATTTCCAATCACCTGCTGTGCCTTGCTTTGTCGCGACTTTGCCGTCAAAGTGACTGGGCAGAGTTAGCGCCGGAGCAACGAGGCTGTGGATCTGCTGGAGGTCCCGGACGCCGTTTTAGGGAGATCCCGTCCGGCATGACTATCGGACGAGCGCGCAATTCGGATATAGTCCCCGCGGAATCGAAACAATTACGTCTACAATCACGTAGGCTTGTTTGACTACGCCTTTCCTCCAAGGAGTCGAGTCCGTGCTATCCATTCGCAATCTGGCCAAGACATATCCTGGGGGCGTTCGCGCCTTGCGCGACGTTTCGTTGGAGATACCGCCTGGGATGTTTGGGCTGATCGGCCCGAACGGCGCCGGCAAGTCCACATTGATGAAGATACTCGCAACGCTGTTGGAACCGGATACGGGCTCGGCAACCCTCGACGGGCTAGACTTAGTGGCAAACAAGGACGAGACGCGCCGGTTGCTGGGGTACTTACCGCAGGAGTTCGGGGTCTATCCGAAGATGTCTGCGGTGGATATGTTGAACCACTTGGCGGTAATGAAGGGAATCACGAAGAGTGGAGAACGCAGGGAGATTGTCGAAGGGCTGCTCCAGCAGACGAACCTGTGGGATGTACGGAAAAAGGCGCTGGGAGGCTATTCGGGGGGGATGAAGCAGCGATTTGGGATTGCCCAGGCGCTGCTGGCCAATCCGAGATTAATCATCGTGGACGAGCCGACGGCGGGGCTTGACCCAGCGGAGCGAAAGCGCTTTCTTAATTTGCTGAGTTCGATCGGACGGAATGTGGTAGTGATTTTGTCAACACACATTGTTGAGGACGTGCGGGAGCTTTGTTCCCGGATGGCGATCATCAGCAGCGGTGAATTGCTCCTCGAAGGAGTGCCAGTCGAAACCATTGATGCGTTGAAAGGAAGAGTCTGGCGGAAGGTGGTAGCGACCGAAGCGGAGCGAGAAGCGATCGAGAAAGCATTTCCCGTTATCTCCATGCATTTGGTGGGCGGACTGCAAGAGCTGCGGATTTACTCCGAGCAATCTCCAGGCCAGGGATTTGCCGGCGCCGAGGCAGACCTCGAAGATGTGTATTTTCATCACCTGACGCGGCATCGGCCGAACTGAACGGGAGCGCGCACCATGTTCAAAGATTTCTTCCTTTTCGAGCTCAAGCTGAGATTCCGCAGTATCTCCACTTATGTCTTCTTTCTCATGCCCTTTTTGATCGCTTTTTTTGCAGTCTCCACGAGCGACTTCGGTCCGATCGGCGCCGGCAAGGTTTTCAAGAATGGCCCGTTCGCGCTGACAACCATCTTCCTTCAACTGACGGCGTTTGGATCGATCCTGATTGCGGCGATTTTTGGGCCATCCATTTTGCGCGATTTTCAAGAAGACACTTATCAGCTGTTGTTTACTAAACCAATCTCGAAGTTGGCGTATCTCGGGGGGCGCTGGGCGGCATCTTTTGTGACCACGGTGTGCGTGTTCTCTGGGCTCGTTTGGGGCGCGATGGCGGGAGCCTTCATGCCATGGGCGGACAGGACGCGTCTATCGCCCATTCATTTTTGGTGGTACTTGCAGCCGTTCTTGTCAGTGACGGTCATACAGATTTTTTTTCTGGGAAGTCTGTTTTTCTGCGTGGCGGCACTTACGCGACGAATCGTGGTGGTTTATCTGCAAGGGGTGGCGCTGTTCGCACTGTATTTGATCGGGCTCGCGAGCGTGATAGCAACGAACAAGCTGGAACGATTCTGGCCTTCGGTGTTCGATTCGTTGGGGCTCATCATGTTTCAGAACGTGACGCGATATTGGACGGTGGTGGAACGAAACACGCAACTGGTGAAGTGGTCGGGAGAATTTCTGTACAACCGGCTGGTGTGGACCGGCGTCGGGTTTCTGGCGCTCCTGGCGGCATTCGCACTATTTCCGATGTCAGCGGAAGTGCTGGGATCAAGACGCTCCAGCAAGCACGCTAAGGAGGCGCGCGAAGAGGAAGCGGCGGAATCCGGGAGGCCGCCGCGAAGGTTTCGTGTGGAATTGCCGCGCGGGACGCAGGTGTTTGGCAGTGCTACGACTTGGAAGCAGTTGATATCCATGACGCGATTGCGTTTTTTCAACATCGTGCACGAAGTCCCGTTCTGGGCCATCGCGCTGATCATGATCGTGTTTGTCCTTATCAGCGGGCATTTTGCAGGACGCAGCAACGGCGTAGAGGTCTGGCCGGTCACGTATTTAATGGTATCGGTGGTCTCCGGGCAGTCGGGGCTTTTCCTGGTCATCATCGGGGCCTTATACGCAGGCGAACTGATCTGGCGGGAACGGGACGTGCGCTTCGAGCAGATTCACGACTCATTGCCTTTGCGCGATTGGGCCGATTTCGTGAGCAAGTTCCTTGCACTGACCCTGGTGGAGACGGTGCTGGCATCAGTGGTTCTGGTCTGCGGGTTGCTCTCCCAGGCCATGGAGGGTTACTTCCGGTTTGAGCTTGGGCAGTATGCGAAAGAGATCTACTTGATCTACTTGCCTCAGATGCTGATGGTGATTCTGCTTGCGCTGTTTCTGCAGACGGTTTTGGGAAATAAATTTGTGGCTCATGCCATCGTGGTTGGATTCTTTGTCTTGATCCCGGTTTTGTATCAGTACGGAATCGAAAATCGGCTGTATTTGTATGGCGAGATTACGCCGTACACATACTCGGACATGAATGGGTATGGACATTTTGTCAGGGGCTTGTTCTGGTCGATCTCGTACTGGATTTGCGTGGGAGGGCTGCTCGGAGTCTTTGCAGTGTCGTTCGCGAGACGAGGAACTGAGCAATCCTTTGCATCCCGGCTGAAGGCCGCCTGGCCGCGGATGGCGAGACTGACCCCTACGGCGACAGTGTTTTTGCTGCTCGGGGGAACGAGCGGCGGGGTGTTCTACTACAACACCCATGTGGTGAATAAATTTCGGACGGCGGAACAGAACCGGCATCGCACCGCGGAGTACGAGCGGCGCTACAAGAAATATCAACGGCTGGCCCAGCCAAAGGTCACGGCAGTGGACGCGGAGGTGGATATCTATCCGGAGCGCCGCTCCTTTTCCGGTAGGGGATACTACACCCTGGTAAATCACACGGATAAGCCAATTGACGAAGTTCATGTGACCGATAGCAGGGAATCGGTAGAGGACGTCAAATTCGACCGTCCGTTCCGGCAGACCTTGGGCGACAAGGAGTACTTCTACGCGACCTATCAGTTGGACAAGCCTCTGGAGCCCAATGAGTCTATGAGGATGGATTTTCGCGTGGCATATACATCGGGGGGGTTCAAGGACGGAAACGAGCGGCCCGAGTTTGCCTATAACGGAACGTTTTTCGACCGGGATTATTTTCCTTTCGTGGGCTACAACCAGAGTAACGAAATCGATGATCCCGTGCGGCGGCGCGAGGAGAAGCTCGCACCGCTCGAGGAAATGGCGGCGCCCGGCGATCCTTATTACTCGAACATCAATCTTTTCACGTCGGATTCAGAATGGGTCACGTTTCACTCGATTGTGAGCACATCGGCGGACCAGATCGCCATGGCACCAGGTTATTTGAAGCGGGACTGGACAGTGAACGGCCGAAGGTACTTCGAATACGACATGGGGGGCACGCGAATCAATAATTTTTTTTCCTTTCTTTCGGGACGCTTCAGCGTGAAACGCGACCAATGGAGAGACGTGAAGCTGGAAATCTACTATCAACCGGGGCACGAGTACAACCTCGACAAAATGATGGATGCCTCGAAGACCGGGCTGGACTACTACGAAAAGAATTTCGGTCCATTTCAATTTCAGCAATTCCGGGTGCTGGAATACCCGAGATACCGTCAATTTGCGCAGTCGTTCCCGAATACGGTTCCGTTTGCGGAAGGCATCGGGTTCATCGAACGGCTAAAGAAACCGGATGACATCGACTTGCTCTACTTCGTGACGGCACATGAACTGGCGCACCAGTGGTGGGGACACCAATTGATTGGGAGCCAGACGCAGGGCTCGAACATGATGAGCGAATCGCTGGCGGAGTATTCGGCGTTGAAGGTGATGGAAAAAAAGTACGGCGAGGATATGCTGCGCAAAGACTTGCGATATGAGCTTGACCGATACTTGCGGGGTCGAGGCGGTGAGACTCGGCACGAGCCTCCGCTGGTGCTGGTGCAGCGCGAGCCCTACGTTTGGTACCAGAAAGGGGCACTGGTGATGTACGCGCTAGCGGACTACATCGGGGAGGATAGAGTAAACCTGGCATTGCGGAATTTTCTGGAGAAGAACCGCTATGCCAAAGGGCCGTATCCGGATACACGCGGTTTCGTAGCTGCACTGCGGGAGCAGACACCTCTGGATTTGCAGTACGTGATAACGGACATGTTTGAGTCCATCGTGCTGTACGACAACCGGGCGGTAGCGGCCTCCTATGTCGAGACGCCTGAGAAAAAGTTCAAGGTCACGCTGAGGGTCAGCGCCCAGAAGAAGAAAGCAGACGGTTCGGGCAACGAGACTCCGATGACGATTCATGACTTGATTGATGTTGGAGTGTTCAGCGGGACGAAGGAGCATTTGAAGCGGCTGAATTTGCACAAAGAGTGGATCACGCAGGAAACCGGAACTCTTGAGATGGTCGTGGATGAGAAACCGACCTTTGGCGGGATCGATCCGTATAACAAACTGATTGACCGAAATCCGGCCGACAATTTGATCGAGGTCGAGAAGAAGTAAGAAAGAGCTAAAAGGGAAAGTCAAAAGAAAAGGCCAACTGGCTGAGCCTCGATTCCCAAGAGGAAGCCGCGTAACGACTTTCCTTGCCAAGCAGACGCAAGACCAGGAAATTTGGGAAGACTTTGCGAGGCAGGATTGGACAATGAAGGAGTTGTGGCTACGAACAGACTGAGGATAACCAGGTAACGAGTCAGAGGCATGATTTCATTGTCCTCTCCAGAGCCTAAGCTGCAGGGCATTTCTTTGCACTTACGGATACCGCGAGAGGAAACGGTGGCGGCCAGACCAAGGACGAGAACTGCTGGGAACACGATCTTTCACCAGCCAGAGGATCCTGGTAAACGCAGAGAAATGGATTCGCCTGGCCGATAGCATAAACGGATGCCGATCGAACAAGTGCCTTTCAGCTGCCCAGTCGGCCACTAACTGCTTCAGCTTTGCGCCGCATACCCCATGCCGGCCATTACGCCTCGCATATAAGCAAAGCTGCCGATAACACCCGGCATCGGATCGTCGGGATGAACCTCATACTCCAGGTCGACGAAGCCCTTGTACTTTATGACGCTAAGAGCTTCAAAAATCTTCTTCACCGGCATGATGCCTTCTCCCACCGCCACCTGGCTCTCCTTGTTCTGGAAGGTCGTGAGGTCCTTCATATGTACGTTAAACACCCGCGCGCCCACCTCGTGGATCGCCTGAACCACGTCCGTGCCGGCACGAGCGGTATGTCCAACATCAATGCAGCACCCGATGCGCGGATCCATGCCCTTCACCGCCTTCAATACATCCAGCGGCGAATGCCACAATTTATCTTCCGGCCCGTGATTGTGGATCGCCATACGGATGTCGTACTCCTTTACGAACTTCTCAATCCGCGGCAGAGTCTCCGGCGCCGGGTCGCCCGCGACAATCACGCCAATCCCCGCCCGCTTGCAGTATTCGAGTTTGCTCCGGATGTCCGCATCTTCATCTTTCGCGAAATAAATGGTTCCGGCAGCGTGAACCTTGATGCCCGCCGCGGCATAATCTGCCAGCGCGGCCTGTTCCTCCTGGGTATCCATGGGGAGATGATCTTTGACGTCCTTGGCATTCAACGCCAACACGTTGAGTTGCTTCAGGAAGCCGATCATCTGCGGCCGGCTGAAATTACGGAACGTGTAGCTGGCCACCCCCAGACGAATCGCCGTTCCTTCGTCAGCCGGTGCTCGTTCCGCAGCCACTGCGAAAACTTCCTTCGAAGCAACGAGCCCCGCCGCAACCAGTCCACCGGAGCAAACGAAATTGCGGCGCGAAAAGATGTTTTTCATCTGCATCCCATCGCCTGGCGGGCACTGCCGCACCTTAGACATGCGGTGCCCACTCCTTCTCATACTCCCGCCCCCACATCCTCATTGCTTCAGGGTCGTCCTGAATCCGTCCGTCTTTCGTGTCGAGATGCAACTCCCGGTTGACTTCCCACGCGATGTTGGAAAGCTGTAGCATCGTCACCGCGATGTTGCCCTCAGAGATCGGAGCGTTAAGTTTCTCGCCTTTCCGGATTCCCGCGATGAAGTTCGCGAAGTGAGCATCGGTCATGGAATCGGCGCCGAGGAGGTCCGAAGACGACGTTGTGCTGCCGGCCTTGAACTCGCTTGCCTTATTCCCTTTGAGACCGTAGATCTCGTAGCCATCGCGATCCACAACCACGGTGCCAGTCGTTCCCATGATTGCCGAGCCACGGTCACGGTCGTAAAACTTCATTCCTTGGCAGCTCTTGCCCTCCCAAGTGAGCATCTTGTCTTCGTATTCGAAGCTTGTCACCAGCGTGTCGTAAAACTGCCAGTCGTCTTTGTATTGGTATCTGCCGCCTGACGAAGTGACCCGTTTCGGATAGTCGACGCCAAGCGCCCAGCGGCACACATCCACCTCGTGCGTTCCATTATTGAGCGTTTCGCCAGTGCCGTAGTTTCTAAACCAGTGCCAGTTGTACGGATGCACGTTGTCCCTATAGGGACGGCGTGGCGCCGGGCCCTGCCATAAGTCCCAATCCAGTTGCGCCGGCACGGGCGTTTCTTTGCCTGTGCCAATAGACTTCCTCACATTGCTGTACCAGGCTTTCGCGAGGTAGGGCCTACCTATAATGCCCCCCTGAATCTTTTCGACGATCTCTATGCTGTGTGGCGAAGAGCGCTGCTGCGTGCCCATCTGCGCAAGCTTTCCATATTTCTGCTGCGCCTGCACCAGCATCTGTCCCTCAGCAGGATTGTGGCTGCATGGCTTTTCCACGTAGACGTGCTTGCCCGCCTGCAACCCGGCGATGGCCATCGGCGCATGCCAATGGTCGGGAGTGGCAATCGTGATGGCGTCCACATCCTTCTGCTCGAGAATCGCGCGAAAGTCTCTGTCCATCGCAGGGGACTCGCCCGTCTCGCGCTGCACTGCGTCAGCGAACTTTCTTAGAATGTTGTTGTCCACATCGCACACATGCGAGATGCGAGCAGCGCTCCGGTTCGCCTTGAGCGCGGAGAGATGAGCATACCCGCGCCCATTCAGCCCGATCACAGCAAAGTTGAGGCGATCGTTGGAACCGAGGATCTGGCCATAACTCTTTGCCGTCGTTCCCACGGCCAGCCCTGCCGCGCCCCCAGCAAGTCCATCGAGAAACGCACGTCGTGTAATCATCGTTACTCCTCATAGCGGCTGCCATTGCCGCTCTGCGGCCACCGATCAGCATAACTCGCAAACACCAGGAAACTCCAGCCGTCGTCAGCGTCTCGCCATTGAAAATTAACTTTCGGGCCGTTGTTCGCGGTGGATGCCGCGGCCAAACTGGAGGAGTTGTCGAGGAACGGAACGATGGCCGGCGTATCGAGGAAGAGCCCGAATCCGCCGCGAACCACAACGCTGCGGGCGGCTTCCGGCTGTAAGCGAAGCCCAGACACGGGCTGAGACTTTTCCAGTATCGCGGATAGAGGTCGCTGATACCGCTTCCAACAACCACGAGCCCGCCTCGACTGGGGTCAAATGTGGAAAGGTCGTTCTGGCCGTCGTGGACGGGTCCCTCATATTCATAGCGCAAACTGAAGCTCAGGTTTAGATTGCGCGACATCTGCCATCCATCCTGGGCAAACAGGTCGAAACTGTTCATCAATACCTTGCGCTCCTGGTTGCCGCGCATAATGGTGGACTAGACGTCACCGGCCATGAAGTCAGCAAGAGCTACGATGTCGGAATCAAAGGTGGGGTCATTCAGCGCCCGAGTGTCCAACTCAATATTTCGATTGCGTGAATCAGCTCGGCAGTGGCGAAAGAGGCTGCGTTCAGTGCGATCGGCGATTTCGACGAAACGGCGGGGAGTTGGCTGGTGACGTACGCATCACGATTTCGAGGTTGTGGCTCTAGACATACAAGGAGTTATCGTGATAAAAATGATTTTGTATCGAATCGACGCACTTGTCGAGAAGGAGGTGATCCCTGAGGTACTCAACGAATTGAGTTGCATTGAGGGGCGCTTGTGATTCTTTCTAAGCGCCTCTTTATCCCTGCCTTCCAACCTTCCACGCATCCCAATTAATTCGAGGTCGAATCATGCCCACGATCATCGTGAATTAGGAATGCAGACCGGCGAGCGTGGCGCTGTTAAACTCTTGTAGCCTCGATCGTGGTTTTGTCCTCTGCGGCAGTTCGGCTGATGATCATCGCCATGTAGCGCCATATGAGGCGCTTGAATGCTGCTTATTTAATTTTGGCCACGCGTCCTTGGGCTGGAAACTTCTGGAATTGAAGAGCATCGTGGCCGGGCACCACGCGATTTGGCGACCCGGCAAGATCAATCATCCGGGACTGTGCGGCGATGTTGGCGGCATGATCGGCTTCACTGAACGTAGCGCTGGCCAAGTGAGACGACAGGTTGAGATAGAGATAACAATTGTCCGAGGCCAGCACGAAGGGCGGATTCCCATCCACCTGGAGATATTGCGAAGCATAGGTGTGTCGTGAGCCGGTGTGAGAGCGAATGCCAGGAAAGATTTCGACATTATCGCCATCGACCAGATGTATGCGTCCCTCGGTATTCAATTGCAATAGTTGCTTGACGTCCTCCGGATCGATACCGCCGTGTTGCCCGCCCGGCTGCCACGCCTCCATCGTGTAGTAGCGATATTCCTCCTTCTGAATCCACACGTCTGCTTTCGGGAAAAGATCAATCCCGCCCATGTGATCCCAGTGCGCATGGCTGATGACGATGTCCGTGATTGCCTCAGGCTGCACTCCGGCGGTTTTTACGGCCTCGTCGGGCCGCAGATAGTTCACCATCGGAAAATACTTGAGAAAAGTGTCGCGATGAAAACCACTGTCGAAAAGAATCGCGTGGCCCCCGCCCCGGATTAGCCAAACCACCATGGCGATATCGACTTTCTCATCCTTGGGGCCGCCCACGACAAGCGCAGACACGGGCACGCCCGGAGAGCTGGCGTAGCATATCGCTTGGATCGAATACTCGGGCGTTGACGACCTCCCGAGTAGCTCTGAAAAAATAGCCGCAAGCAGGAATCGTTTCACTATGATTTCTCCATGCTGTTCGGGCGAATCCAGCGCCATGAACAGCGTTCCGGCCAGCTTATCGCATCTTAGTCCGGCAAGCCGGGTATCACATCTAGTTACCAAGCAAGGGTCTCTAAGGTGCGAGAGTTAGGCGTATCGTAACCCGGAAAAGTAGCCTTTTCGCGAACAGTCTGCTGGCAGCCAATAGGACTGACGGGGAAAATCGACCAGGCCCTTGATTCGTTGACGCAAGCTAAACGGACCGCCATGCAAGCCCAAAGAGACCATCGTGATTTGAGCTGTTGTACCTCGATGATAATGTCCTCTTTTGTCATCGATAGAAATGTCTCCTAATCCGCCCAGCGGGCTCCGCAGGGCTGCGCTCCGGACCAGGCCAACAAAACCGAGGGATGCCGTAGGTCGAGCGAGATGGGAATCGTCGTTCCGGGAACCTCCTGGTGCGAACTTTTT
>WNGH01001501.1_pt1 | contig 28133 bp, 26 predicted proteins | sample 5400631 | NCBI WGS metagenome assembly WNGH01 (sample SAMN13153373, study PRJNA577476) | soil metagenome | isolation source: 115 cm soil or saprolite under Garry oak tree replicate 1 | place: USA:California | collected 2016-06-15
TCACCGAGCACCACTCGACATCCCCGAGGCTGTTGACGAACTCGATCGCTGCCTGCACGAGTCCCTTCGTCGAAGCGAAGTCCTGATGATGTGCGCTGAGGATGAGCGGCTGGCCCAGCAGCCGACGGAACAGCAACTCCTCCAGCGGCTCCGCGATCCCGTAGCGCGGAAGCACAGGGAAGAACGCCCCCACCATTTCGGCGGGGCCCCAGCCGAGCAGGGTTCCCGTGCTGTTCGCGTGGGCCCACGGCCGGGGGCGGTCTATACAGAGACCCTCGTACCCGAGGGCCTCCATCGCCTGAATGGCATTCAGCGAGCAGGCGTCGTGCGGGGCGACCGTGACCCTCGCCACGGACAGACCTGTCCTCGCCTCGAGGCGCTCTATGCGACGTAGGGCCTGGCCGAGAGAAGCCCGATACTGTTCCTCGCTGCCGCCGTTGTCGAGTTCGCAGTGCGTATGGTTGTTGCCGTGCATGATGAGTGATAGCCGACCCGAACAGGAGTGAAACAGCCGGACAACCCGCCCTGCGGCGAACCAGCTGTCGAGCGGAATGGTCGCGACCGAAAGGTGGAAGGGAGTCTCTTGATGGGCGAGCAACCCGGCATAGTCGAGATGCCCATATCGCGTGGCGAAGAGATTCGGATCGTCGGCAATGATGCACGCGCGGGCACGCGGAATGGACCACTCGAGCTTCGTGAGGACGTCCGCGAGAAACGTCAGAAGGGCCAGCACCGGAGCGAATGAGCCGAGGCGAAAGGCCTCACGCAGAGGGCCCGCGCCGACAGCCTCCGAGAGAGCCAGGCCCATACGGTAGTGCTTCGGGCCCGGCCGGCCCCCGCACACCCAGATCGGTGCGCCGTTTATGGTTGCGAGCACCTCCTGATCGGAAACGCTCTCGAGCAGCACCGGTGGCTGCGAAGGAGCGTGGACCACCGACCGGCGAGCAAAGCCTCGGGGCACTCCGGCGGCGTCCTCGAAACAAACGCCGAGCCGCGCCTCGCCGGAGCGCGCTCCCCTTCCCGTGGGCGCCATGAACTCGAGCGTCGGCAAGGGTGGATGGCCGAGCGCCAGCGGGCCCCGCCCCTTCTCCAGCAGGACCGCGTCGGCTTCACGCGGTACGACCCCCTCATCGGAGCTGAAGCGGATCGGATAGAAGGTCTCGAGCGCCGAAAACAATGCCCGGCAGCTGCTGAACAAGCTCGACTGCGGAACGGCTATGAGCGCCTTCTCGGTATGCATCGCGACTCAGGCCTTGGTCGAAGAGAAGGCGCGTTGGCCGGGACCAACCATGTCCCGCACCAGTTCCGCGATGTGACAGAGGGGTGCGTAGCCTCGATGCAAGAGGATGACCGCGCCCAGGTACAGCGCGGCGAACAACGCGGAAATCGCCACGATGCGACCGATCGCTTCCATCGGGCCGGACGTCACGGCCAACGCCGGGATCCCCCGGATGATGGCCGCGGTCGCGCAGCCCGCCAGCCCGGACGCGAGAACGTATTTCCAGACGGCGCCGATCACGGGACCGATCCCGAGGTGGATAGGCTTCCCGGCGTACCAGAGGGCGGGGATCGTCAGAACCCAGAGGGACGCGACCCAAGCCACGGCGATCCCCACGGAACCCCACTGGAGCCCCAGGAGGAAGAGTAGGCCCGTCACGGTGAGCTCCACGAGCCCCCAGCGAAACAGCCGGTCCGCCCTTCCGATGGAGAGGTGGATCCAGCCGTGGGTGCCGTAGAGCAGCATGATCCCGATCCCGGGTCCGAAGAACGTGAAGATCCGACCCGACTCCTCCCACCCGGGCCCCAGCAGCACGCGAATCAGATCTTTGCCCGTCAGGGTGAGGCCTGCCCCCAACCCCATGCCGACGAAAGCGAGGACCGACAGCGCCCTGAGGAAACACCGCGCGTGCTGCTCGGGGTCACGGGTCAGCCGGCTCAGGGTAGACACGGCCACGCCTGTCAGAGGGGCCGAGAGCTGGTTCGTCGGCAGGATGAACAGGTCGTACGCCTTCTTGTAGAACCCCAGCGCGTTCGGGCCGAAGCGCCATCCTACGAGGAGGTTGTCGAGGTTCCAGGTGAGGTAGCTCGCGGTGAAGCGTCCGTAGGTGTTCAGCGCGAACCGGACCATCGGGGCCGTGCCGACGCCGCGCCGGGGAAGACCCGGAACCCAGCGACACAGAGCCCAGGCTCCGGCGGACGTGGCGAGCGGCAGGGTGATCGCTCCAGCGACCAGCGCCCAGTATCCCCACGCGGCCCACCCTAGAAGGATCGATACGGCCACCGAGACGGCACGGGCCAGGACGTCATTGGCCGAGAGCACGGAGAACTGCATGGCGCGTTTGAGGAGAGCCAGATGCTGCACCGAGATACTGGTGAGGAAGATCGTCACGGAGACGGCGGCGGCGACGTGGGCCACCCGTGGGTCCCCGTAGAACCTTGCCAGCAGAGGTCCCGCGCCGGCGAATCCGAGCGCCAGCAGAAGCCCCAGGCCGGCGTTGATCCAGAACAGGTTGCTGGCCAGAGCATGATCCATCCGCTCCCGCTGAAGGACGGCCTCCGTGAATCCGTTCAGTCCGAAGTTCGTCAGGAGCAGGCTGAAGGTCGTCACCATCGTCAGCAGTCCGAAATCCGCGGGGCTGAGGAGGCGAGCCAGGATGACGGTCGCGATCATCTGGATGGCGAATCCCAGGCTCTGGGAAAACACCGTGACGCCGGCGCCCCGGACGGCGAGGCGCCGGAGCCTGTCGCCGTCCGCGACGGGGCGGAAGGCGCCCTGCTCGTCGAATGGCTTCACCGGACCTCCCGACGCGAGGGCTCCGGAACGACGGTGACGGCCACGAGAAAGGCGATCCACACGACGTTGATGCCCTTGAACGCCGCTTCCGTCAGGTTGTAGACGGCCCCCGCGGCGAAATACGCCAGTCTGAGCCTTGCAGTCTCCGAATCGAGGCGGAACGAGCCGACGACGTTGCGGTATCCCCAAACCATGACGACGCCGAGCAGGGCGACCCCGATCCATCCCAGGTTCAGGAAGATCTCGAGGTAGCCGTTGTGCGCCTGGTTCGGGTGCCACCAGTACTTCCTCCAGAATTGCTCGACTCGCTCCCCGAGCCAGAAGCTCTCGAAGCCGGCCCCGAAGAGCCGGTCCACATCGGTGCGGAGGAGCTCCGCCCAGAGCGAGGTCCGGCCGGTCAACGTCGTGTCTCTTCCCAGCACCTCGGCCACGCCACTATCGAGATTGAAGAAGAAACCGAGCACGGAGAGGAACACCAGAAGACCCACCAGAATGTGCGCGGCCGTCGGCCTCGCCGCGAACCTCGGCAGGCTCGCGAGCGTGAGCAGACCGCCCCCGATGAGGAAACAGGCGAGGGAGGTGGCGGAATCGGCCCTCCAGAAGAGCCACAGCACCATCGCGAGAACGGCGCCGTGAGCGATCAGCCGTCGGGCCCTGTTCGCGCGCTCAGCGCCCGGGACCGCCTCGAGAAAGTGCCACAGGGTTCCGAGGCCAAAGACCAGGCAGACGGAGCCGAGACCGTTCTTTCCGGTCGAGACGCCGGTGTAGTACGGCGTCCACGTCCAGGGACCGTAGCCCCGTCCCAGGTCGGGGTAGTACTTGATGAGGAGGACCGAGAGCGGGATCAGCAGAAAACCCGACCGCGCGAGGACACGCTTCAGGGCGGCCCGCGGGTCGGGGTCGGTCAGGACGACCAGGACCATCACGAAATTGCCCAGGGCCTTGGTCCACCGCTTGAAAGCGACGTCGGGGTAATCGGACCAGAGGGCACTGAGGACGCAATAGAGGAAAAAGAAGAGGATCGGTCCGTTCGCGCGCAGCAACGTCCCCGCCCGTGGTCCTCTCGCGACGAGCACCGCCAGACCGGCAGCCAGCAGCCCGGTCAGCACGAGCCGGTCGAGGGGGCTCCCCTCGAGGTACTGGTCGGCCGACTGCATCGCTCGCGCCGGCTCCAGCCACTCGGACACCATCCGCGACCCGGCGAGGAACACCCACGCCACCGGAATCCAGAGGGCCGGGGAAACCCGCGGCGTCCGGTCCCGGTCCAGCAGGAAGAGCCCCAGGATCCCGAGGGCGAAGACGACCGTCGCGATCGCGGGCGGCATTCAGCACCCTCCCGCTGGCGTCGGCGACAGGAAGCGAGGAGTCATTTCGAGTCGAGGAAGAGGCGGTGCACGAGTTCCAGGGTCAGCACCTTGTGGATCTCGGTGGTGTAGTTCCGGTCTCCTCCGAGGTGGCCTTGGACCACGGCCTCGAGCCTGTTCCGCACGAGGTAGGGCCTCGAGAGGGTGCGCGGGTCCAGCAGCATCTCCCGGACGTACCGGGAGAGGGCATTCCGGTACCAGAAACGAAAATGGTAGAACTTGTGCCTCCCGAGGAAGAGGCGCTCGGGCCTGAGTGGAGCCAGGAGATGGTCGATCCGGGCCAACCACTGGGGCATCCCGTAGTCGTAGGCATATTCAGCCTTGAACAGGAACTCGAGGAGACCGCGCGCGGCGACGGTGGAGAGGCGGCCCGCGCTCCGGTCGATGGGCCCGCGGTCCGTCCAGATGCGGAGCAGATCCGGGTTACCGTCGGCGATCAAGCGCAGGCAAACGTCATTGTTCGCGAGCGCCGACGGGGGCGCGCGGAAGACCGTTCGCACGAAGTCGTTGTCGAGGTACGGGGACCGGAGCGCGAGCTGGGTCTGCTCGAGTGCCTGCAGGCCGTAGTGGTGCCAGGGAGCCTGCTTGAAGAGCGCGAAGGAAAGCGGGTGACCCCCGAGCAGCCCGGTGTATGTCTCGTGCGCCTGCCGGAGGTGGGGCCGAATTTCCGAGCAAAACAACCCGGGCAACGGGTCCACCGGCTTGAATGCCCGGACCCGGCGGAGGACCTCGCCGCCGTAGTTTCCCGTCATCCTCACCGGGGCGATCTCGCGGGCCCTCTCGTTGACGTACAGGTCCGCGGCGCGGCTCACGTCGGCGCATCCATCGGTGAGGTACACCGTGCGCTCCGCATAGTGGGGAAAGCGCGAGAGGAACTCCTCCCCGACGGGGATCACCTCGTGGGACTGCTCACACAGGCGGGCCACGCGCCGTGCCTCGAGGACGTCCCGACAATCGCGAAACGCCCCTCCGAACGTGTAGCAGGGTAGGGACCTCCGGGGGGCCTTGCGCCAGGCCATGATCATCCGCGTGTCCAGCCCCCCGGTCAGGGACATCCCGATCCGCTCCCGCCCTTCGAAATATCGAGGGAGGTTTCGCGAAAACACCTCGCGGATCTCCCGGTAGTAGGAGTCCGGCTCCAGGAGATCCTGGTCCTCCCACTCCCGCGGCCGGAAGTACGTTCGCTTCCTTTCGATGCGGCCGTCGCGAAAGACCCACGCCGCAGCGCACGGCAGCACGTGAACGCCCGCGAAGAGCGTCCGATCCTCCAGGACGCAGCCGCAGGCGACGAACTCCCCCATCCCCCGCGGATCCAGCCTCCTGAGCTCGGGCCGTACCGACAGGATCGCCTTGGCTTCCGCGGCGAAATAGAAAGAATCCTTCGACTCGTGGTAGTAGATCCGGTGCATCCCGTACCGGTCGTTGAACAGCGTCGCGGTGCCTCGAGCACAGTCCGTCAGGAATCCGTGGAACCTTCCATTCAATCCCGCGGGGAACGAGGGATCCGCCTCGTAACGATCGACGAGATAGGAGGGCTCCTCGGGGAATTCCTCGCCGGAAAAGACCAGCGCGACGTCGCGCCGCTCGTTCCGGAGCGGCATGCCGTCGGAGAAGGAATTCTTCCGCGCGGCCCACCCGACGTACACCCCCGACGCCTCGTCGATCCACGTTCCCGTCGCGTAGAAGGACTCGTGACGAATGGCCTCGACCATCCGCAGGAGCTCGGGCTCCGAGCGTTCGCGCCCTATTCTGGTGACGAGACCGACGATTCCTGGCATGGCTCGTTACGAAGCGTGCGTCGCGTGCGGGCTCAACGTTTCCTGATGATGCCCAGCTTCTCGCACACGATTTCTGGCGGTATCCGCATCTCGCCGCAGAATTCCAGGTAGGCTTGGTTGGCGCCGTTCCAGATGCCCTCCTCGCGGGAGTCGTCGACCACGATGAGCCCACCCTCGCTCACGTGCGCATAGAGGGCGGAGAGGGATGCCTTGACCGGACGGTACAGGTCTATGTCCACCAGGCAGAAGGCGATCGGGGCAACGGACGCGTAGTCGAACGTGCCTCCATCCGCCCTGTAGGAGTGGACGTTCTCGTACCCGGACTTCCGCATGGAAAAGTCGAGCCACTTCTTGTCGCATATCCGGAACAACGACGAATAGGTTCCGGCCGGCTTCTGACGGTGCTCGTACTCGAAATCCGTATCCTCCCTCAGAAAGCCCGAGAACGTATCGATGCATATGTAGGGGCGTGCCAGGTTCTCTTCCTTCATCGCCTCGACGAGGTAGCAGGTCGTCCAGCCCTGGTGGCATCCCACCTCGACGATAGAGCCCGCCACGCCGTTGGTGGAGCGGAGGAGCTCGAGAAGGGTGTGGAGCTCTTTGGGGGTGTACATGAACGGGTACTTGACGAACGGCTGTCGGGTGTAGAGCACCGAGCGAAGAGGTGGAATGGCGAAGGCAAGCGTGTAGAGGAGCTTCGTCGTCTGTGCTTTCAGGGTCGGCGAAAATCTCACGGGGACTCCTTGATGGCTACGTCGCAGCCTGTTCGACGATGCAGCGAGTCAGCGAGCGCGAAGCGTAGTGCGTACCGGAGACGAATTGCATGAGCGGGCCGAAGCTCCATGCGGCCGGGGCGCCGAGAATGTGCAGACCCGGCACGGATGTTTCGAGTCCCTCCCGGAGGCATGGGTAACCGTTGACGCGACGTATGGACTGCACGAGCTCTGGCGCGAGGAAATCGTACCGGGACACGTCCACGTGGTAGCCGGTTCCCAGGAGAACGTGGTCGACCGTTCGCTCGCCGCCGTCGTCGAGCCGGATACTCACCCGCTCGCGAGCCGGGGCGGCGGAAACGATGGAACGGCCGAGCCTGATCGGCACGCTCTGGAGCCGCTTCTGCAGCCAGCGCGCGCCGGCCGGCCGAACCGAACGTTTGCGAAGCCGGTCCTGGAGCCGGCGGGGCAGGCGCCTCAGCAAATCGGGCCGGGCCATGAGCTGGCTGATGCCCGCGGGACCGACGTCGGTGGGCGCGTAGAGGAGCCGTGAGGTGAATGAGCCCAGGCGGTGATGGAGCGCCTTCGACGCGTATCCCTGGAGCCAGTGAATTCGACGCGACCGTGCGATGACCTCGACTTCGGCGCCGCCCTCGTGCAGCAAGGCGGCCGACTCCAGTGCGCTCTGGCCTCCACCGACCACGACCACTCGTTTGCCGGCGAACCGGCCGAGGTCTCGGTGCTCGGACGAGTGCGAGGCCAGCGCGGGCGGCAACCCCTCGAACTCCCGCGGACGCCAGGCGAACGACCCGATGCCGGCGGCGACGACGACGCGCCGCGACCGGAGGGCATCGCCGTCCGCAAGGATGACCAGGAAGCCCGAGGGATCGGACCGAATGCGGGCGATCTTCCGTCGATCGAGGTCGGGGGCCGCCTGCCGCTGATACCAGAGCCCATAGTGAACGAAGCGGTCGAGCGGCACGGGCGCCGCAAGATGGTTGCCGCTCGCCGCCTGGTACGCTTCCAGCGTCAACGAACGGTTCGGGTCCGCGATGTGCGTCGCCGTCCAGTTGGAGCGAAGAAGCATGCCGACCGGCATCTGACGCCAGAAGGACATGGGCTCGCCGAACACACGGACCTCCAGGCCCTTGACCGTCCGCAATCTTGCGGCCGCGGACAGTCCGTAAGGCCCGGCACCGACGATCGTCACGTCGCACGTTCTCATGGGCATGTCACGCTGATGTAAGCCGCGCCTCACCTGGCCAGGACCAGCAGGCTGTATCCCCCCAGGATCCGGACGGTCAGCTCCTGGTGAATGGCGAAGCAGATCTTCCTGGGCAGCCTGGCGATCTTCTGGGCGGTCTCCTCGCCGAGCTCGATGCATCGAGGCGTGAAGACGTGATCGAGCACCTCGTACCCCACGTCCCTCAGCGTTTCGAGAGCCGTCTCCTTGGTGAAGTAGTGGATGTGGCCGTGCGCTTCGCGACGCTTCAAGAGTCCGCGCTTCCGCAGCACGGCCTGGACACTCAGGTCGAGCGGAATGTGAAACATCTTCAGCGCACTCTTCGATCGGATCCCGCTCAGGAAGCCGAGGTAGTCCTGGACGTGCTCGAAGACGTCGAGGACCAGCATGAGATCGAAGAGGGCCCGCTCCTCCCGACAGACGTCCGCCAGTTTGAAGTGCAGCCGTTCGTTTGCCCGGCTCTTGGACATCTCGTGGGCCTGGGGCGAGATGTCGTAGCCCCAGAAGCGGCACGAATCGTCCATGGTCTCCTGCAGGAGCTTGAGCACTTCGCCGGCACCGCAACCGACTTCGCAGATGGTCTTCGGCTGCAGATGGTGCTTCTCCAGCATTCGCTGGATGTACTTGACCTTGAATGGGGATTCATCGACGTGCCACAGGGGGTTCTTGTTCAGGTATTCGCCATCAATGTAAATATTTCGCTCGAGCACGTTACCAGAGACCTTCGTCAACGCTGTCATCTTTGGTCCTCGTTCCGCGCAGTTCAGGAGGCTTTCCAGAGCCGAATGGGGTAATCGGTGGCTCACGGGGTGGGCGTGGGTCTCGACCCACGTTGAGGTTCCTTGGCGCCCTGGAACATCCGGTCGTACCAAAGGCTCCGGATCGCTCGGAGCCTCGCGAGCACCGGTTCGGGAATGTGGTCCACGAATCCGCGGTGCAGTCCTAGACGGAGGGCCGCCCGGCCCGCAAGGGTGAGGGGGACATAGTACCGAGGCAGTTCCATCCGCTGGAACCCGTTGTGTTGCTTGAAGTTGCTGAGACTGTCTTGCTGTTTTTTCCCGTAGGAGAACTTCGAGTACACGAGATACGGGATCCCCCGCCCGGCGCAGGACCGGACCGCTTCGGCGATGAGGGCATTCGTCGGAGCCTTGTCCCTGTGGCAGACCATGGACACGATCTGCATGAGACCGGCTTGAGTCTGAGCTTCGTCGGTAACGAGTTTGGCGAAGCCGATCAAGTCCTCCCCGAGAAAGGCACCGATGAAGATGGTCCGATCGAGGAAGGTCGAGTTTTCCCTCCGGACAGTCTCCAGATCCTTCCCGTAATGCCAGAACCGCCTTCCCTGCCGGATCCGGGACTCGTTGTAGACTTCCCAGATCCCTTGGACGATGGCGTCGTCGAAAGGCACCTCTCGGACCGACACCCCGTTCTTCTCGGCCTTCCGAACCTTGTTCCGGACCTTGAAGTCGATTTGTCGCGTCCACCACTGGTCGAAGGTGCACACGGGCAGGGCGGCCACGTTGTCCCACTCCATCGGATAGTCATATTTCGGCGAGGTGTGAGGCAACTTCTGAATGAATGTGAAGAGGTCAATCCGAATTCCGGACTCCCGCAAGGCGTCGAGCGCTGCCTCCGGATCCTCCAGGAACTCGTACCCATCCGCCGCGAGGCGAGCGATCCGGATCAGCCCTCCCTGGACCTGGACGTCCTTGCCGCAAGCCTTCATGGATCACCTCGCTTCCGGGGACGCCCGCCCCGGGGCACGGCCGAAGGGGGCGCGATCCGCACGTCCCCGGCCCGACAGAAGATCTCCCCACCGAGGAACCGATATTCCTCCGGGTGGACGGGATGCGTCTCGACTTCGACGACGAACTGGCGAGCCAGGGAGAAGATCCGTTGTAGGCGGCCCGCAGGTTCGAGCGGCACCAGCGAGAAGACGAAGTCGACGAGGCGATGGCGCCTGGCCAGCAGGCCGTCCACGAACCGGCGGTAGAGGCGGTTGCACAGGTTCTTCTCACCGGGCCGGAAGGAGAAGTTTCGCCGCACGAGAGTTCCGGGTGGTAGCAGGCCCTGGAGAAGCACGTTCGCGCAGAGGTGCATGTGGTGATGGCCGTCGACGCGGTCCGGGTCGGCCCCGTAGAGACGGCGGAATTCGTCGAGCTGGGCCGCCACGACGTACTCGAAGGAGCGGCCGAGCCCGGGGTGAGGCACGACCTGAGCGAGGCGGTGCCGCAACAGGTACCGAGCGACCTCGCGCTGCCGTTCCACGAGCCGTACGGGGCACTCCGGTGCCGAGAACGGCGTCGTGAGGTTGAGGTGCAGCCCGGCCTCGATCCCCCCGGTCTGAGCCATCGCCGCGGCCCGCTCCGAATCCTCCATGAAGACCATGGCGCTCACTGAGGAGACGGCGCCCCGTTTGGCGCAATCGAGGATTCGCTCGGTGGTCCGAGCGTCGCGTCCCCAATCGTCGGCGTTCACGATGAGCAGGCCCTCGCCGCTCCGGCACGCCGCGGGAAGAAGGGCCGCGTCGCGGTTCATTCGGGGCATGTGCCGATCACCGACGGGGCCCCGGGCAGAAAGGCGAGGGCCCCGACGCGGCCCGGTCCCGCACCCGGGGCTCCGGCACCCGCGCCTCTCGCCTCGAGCTGATCGAAGATGGCGTCCATGATCCTGGCGGTGAGAAGAATCTCCCGATAGGGGATGGGCACCGGCGTGCCGTGGGTGATCGAACGGTAGAAGGACTCGATCAAATACTTCATGCCGGACTTGAGCTGGAAGTCCCTGGCCAGGAAGGTCCTCACGTTCCCGAACAGGTTGGAGAGATGCTGCCCGGCGAGGATCACGGGGGGGATGAACTTCTCGCCGTAGCTCCTGAACCTCCCGCCCCGCAGCTTGATCAACGTCTCCTGATCCTGATCGAGGACGAGACCGTTCCGGGGGCCATAGACCCGGAACTGATGGATCGACGGACGCATCTGCGACGAGAAGGTGAACTGGGCCGTCGTGCGTTCCTCCTCACAGATGATGACTCTCAACTCGTCCACGATCTCGTCTTCGCCGCGCGCCCTGAGGAGCGGGCTGACGAATCCGCAGGCGATCACCTGTGGTGAGTCGGTGGTCAGGAACTCCGCGATCCTGGCGATGCCGTGGCTGATGACGTTGTGCAACAGCCTTCCCGGCAATCGCCGCACCCAGTGTTGCTTGTCGCCGAGAACCGCCCGCGCGTACCCCGGCTCGGTCAGGTCATAGCAGTAGTGGCTTTCCATGTGGATCGGAGGGCCGCCGAGGTAGCCACCGTGGACGAGCGCGCGCATACGTCGGGTCACGTGGCTGAATTGATCATCGTGGCCGACCGTCAGCTTGAGCCCCTTCGCCTCGGCGAGCGCCACCAGTATCCGCGCCTCCTCTGCGCGAAGGGTGACGGGCTTCTCCACGTAGACGTGGCGCCCCCGTTCCAGACAGAATCGGGCGATGTCGAAATGGCCTTCCGGCGGCGTGGCGACGTGAACGACGTCCGGCTTGGCGTCATCCAGAAGCTCCGCCAGGTCACTGAAATACCGTTTCACCGGGAATCTCTCGTAGAGCTGCCTGGCCATCAGGGGCTCTCGGTCACAGACCCCGACGATTCGGCATCCCTCGATCCGCTGGATCTGGGAGGCGTGCGCATCGGCGATCTTGCCGCAGCCCACGATCGCGACGTCAAGCACGTCGGCTTCGCTCCCGGCAGCTGTGGAAATAACGACTCAGTCCCTCGGTCGTCGACACCCTCGGTGCCCAGCCGAGCCGAGTCTTCGCTTTGGCGTTGCTGTAATGGGTTGCCCCCCAGTAGGCGCGCCAGCTCCGGCTGTTGAAGACCGGCGGCAGCTGTCCCTCGGACCAGGTCGAATACTTCTCCCACAGCCGGCAAAACGCATAGCTCACGACGTGGGGAACATAGATCGACGCGAAGCGCCTGACATTCGCCTTGTACAGACGCAGGAACCGCCGGCTGGAGGGAAGATCGTCGTCCACGACATTGACCACCTCGCCGTCGATTCCGGGCTTCAATCCCGCCAGCGCGATGGCATCGGCGCAGTTGTCGACGTACGTCAACGGTAGGGTGTTCGAGCCCCCCAGATGCAGAAAGGCGCCGAACGCGCCGATTCCCACGCGGCCGGGGATGGCCTCGTTGCCGGGACCGTACACATACCCGGGCCTCACGAGCACGTACGGTACTCCGAACCTCTCGCCGTACTCGGTGACGATCTCGTCCTGCCTGGTCTTGGCGAAGCAATAGGCGTCCCACCGGAGCTCCGGACGCTGTTCGATCGGGCACGACTCGTCGAGCAGGCGTCTCCGCCCGTTTCGCCTGCTCGCGTACACCACGAACGAGCTGACGCTGACGAATCGACGCAGGCGCGCGTGCCGCAGGCTCGCGTCGAGAAGATTGCGCGTCGTGACGACCGAGTTCATGAACGCATCGGGAAAGGACTTTTCGCCTCTGGCCGCGGCCAGGTGAAAGATCACCGCCACGTCCCTGGTGGCCGTGGCGCAATCCCCGCGGGAGAGAAGATTGCCCTCGACCACTTCGACGCGAGCCCCCTCGGAGCGGCGGCGAGCGATGGCTTCGACCCGGCCGACGTCGCTCGAGGGCCTGGCCAAGATACGCAGATTGCGGAACCCGCGATCCAGCAGGCTCCCGACCAGCCTGGACCCGATGAACCCCGTCGCCCCCGTCACGAGGAGGGGGTCCTCGGGCCCGACGATGAACGCGTCACGCTCCAATCGGCTCATCGACGGCGGCTACTCGGTGACGTACGGCTCTCGGAGCGGGTTGATGCCGAGGAGTGCCAAGAGCCGGCCGAGGTGATCGAAGAGCTTGACCAGGCACGTCATGAACGTGCGATGCCCCAGGATCAGCGCGAACGGCAGCGCCGCGGTGTAGGCCGGAGCCGCGATGAGCGATTTCGCGACATCGCGGGCGCCGAAGGTCGGATGGACGAGGGAAACGCTTCCCCGGAGCAGAGCTCGTCGGAGCATGAACGTGCGCTTCCAGCGGACCGGTGGAATCACCTCGTAGGCCACGGCCTCGTTGCACCAGACGAAGACGTGCCCCTTCTCGATCATCCTCCTGAAAAAATCCTGATCCTCTCCCGTCAAGAACTCCGGTCTGAACGGCTGTTCGCCGGCCGAGAAGATCCGACGGTTCAGCAGGACATTGCCGGTCCGCCCCTTCCTCCAGTCGATGACGAGTCCCGTCGGGTAGGTCGGCCGTTCGCAGAACTTTCCGTTGACGACCCACCGCGGTGGCGCGGCGTCGAAGTGCGGCTTCACCGGCCCGAGCACGCCGTCCACCTCGTACGCGTGGCAAGCCTCGAACAGGGTCAGCAGCCAGCGCGGGGTTGGAAGCTCGTCGTCATCGATGAAGGCCACGAAGTGCCCCGTCGCGTTCTCGATGGCCTTGTTCCGTGCCAGCGCGATGTTCTGCCGCGGCTCCGTGCAGTACCGCACCGGAATGCGCGACGCGGCGGCGAAGTCGCGCACGACCGGGCGCGCGGACTGCAGGCGATCGTTGTCGGCCACCACGATGGAATACGTGAAGTGCCCGTTCGTATCCTGACGGGCGAGGTTCTCCAACAAGCGCTCGAGGATGCGTGGCCGTTTGTACGTGCAGATGCACACGCTGATGTGCTTCGGGCCGGCGGTCGCCGCGGATGGGGCCACTAGAATCCCCGCTTGATTTGCAAGTACGGGACGAGCGCGAGTTCCATCAAGCCGGGCAGCGGATCTTCGCGGGAGAACACCGATTCGACGTGAAAGCTCGACAGCGATCGCAGGTATTCTCGCCAGTGCAATCGGCCCCCCAGGATTTCCAGGATGCCGACCGGCAGATCGGTCAGCAGGCGGATCCACGTGATCCCGGTCAGGGCCCGGCAGGGCTCGATCGACTCTCCAATCTGGTCGGCGAACAGGAGATAGGGGAAATCGACCGCGGCTCGGGCGCCGATGGAATGGTAGCCCCAGGTGCGCGCGTTGAAGTCCAACAGCTTGTATTGCGCGTCGCGCGGGTCGAGCTTGTACTCCAGCTCGACCAGCCCGTAGTAGCCGATCGCGCGGAGAAAGCGCTCGGAGAGAGACTCGAGCAGCGGCACGTCGACCGTCTCCACGAACGTGCTGGCCCGACCGAACTCCGGTGGATGCTGACGGCGGCGCCTGGCGACCATGCTGCCGATCGCCCGTCCGTCCTTGAAGAAGGCGCAATAGGCGAACTGGTGACGGCCGTCGCCCGGGATCAGCTCTTGGACCATGGCCGCGCCGGGCCCGACGAGGGCGGTGGCCCGACGGAACCGTTCGTTCAATTCTGTCCGGCTGTCCGCTCTCCACGCCTTCGCCTTCGTGGCGTAGAAGAAGTGCTCCTTGATCGCGGGCTTGATCGCCAGCGGCGGCTCGGCGTCGATCCCGCTCAGCTCGGCGGCCGTGGCCGGGCACCACGTTCGCGGAATGGGAATGCCGAGGTCGCGGGCCAGGCGATAGGTGTTCCGCTTGTCCCATGCCCACCGGATCGTGGACCACGGGGGTGTCGGGACGCGGAACCTCTCCGCGAGCACGGACCGGTGGCGCGAGAACGCGGCGACGGTCTCTTCGCGAGTGGGATAGAGCACCCAGCCGTCCAGTCCCATCCGACGTCCGATGTCGAGGACGCTCTCGACCGCCTGCTGCTCGTCTTTCAGGTCGGGCACGCGCACCGCGAGCGTGGCGTAGCGCGAGAAGCGGGAGATCGAGCGCTCGTCATCGATGATGCAGACGGGCACACCACGCCGCCCCAGGCTGCGCACGATCCCGAGTCCCTGGAAGTCGCCGCCGACGACGACGGCGCCGATTCGATCATGGTAGCGTCCGTTCCGCCGCATCGAGAACACGCGCGATCCTTTCCTTGACCCGCCCTATCTCGCGCCGGATGGAACGGCGCGAGCGGTCGTGGCGGTGAAGGCCGGTCCGTGCCGGCGAACGTATGCGGCCACGTCTCGCGGCAGGGCGAACCAGCACCGACTCCGGTAACGGTTGTTGACGTCGGCGAGAAAATCCGCGTACAGGTCGGCCGCGTATTCCGACGAGCCCGGCCTGCCGTCGAAGCTCATGTAGTCGGGATGAGCGTTGAGCAGCGCCAACCCGCCGTGCGCGGCCACCCAATCCAGCTTGCGCTTCCACACGTCGGTCGCCTTCTCCTGCAACACCAGGAAAAGGGTGGAGTCCTGCGGCAACGTGTAAGGGAGCTCGACGTACCCGGTGCGGTCGGTTCGAGGGACCCAGAACGGGAAGATCGTGTTCACGCCGTCCGGCTGTGGCTCGAAGGGGTCGGTATCGAAGGTGGACGCGTCGTACTGGATATTGAGCTCCCGGAGCCATCGGAGATTGTGGAGCATGAAGCCGGAGCGAAAGCCGACGGCGCCCCACGACGCGAGATAGTGATTGATCTTTCGAGCGTCGTCTTTGAAGGACTCCCACGACCGATACAGCTTGCCGTCGTGGTGCAGGTCGTGAACGCCCACCTCGAAGCCGTGTTCGATGAGAAAGGCGCGGAGCGGTTCCGGGGCGACGTACTCGCCTTCGGGTACGAAGTTGAACGCGGAGCGGAATCCCAGACGCATTTCCAGCTCGGCCAGCCGGCGGCATCGCGCCAGGCCTCTCTTGCCTTCGACGTCATGCGTCAGGACGAAGGCCAGCTCCTTGCCGTCCGGCCACCCGGGCCACCCTACCGGGGCCCGGCCGGCCGCCTCATTGATGGGCCAGGAGTTGCGGAATCGATGTCTCAGTCCTCTGGCGCGGAACCGTCGAAGCGCCAGGCGAACCGTCCGCGGAATGGCGGGCTTGAGCAGGTAGTAGAGATTCCTCGAGCGCATCCTCAGCTACCCATCACCGGTCTCTCGTGGCGAAAACGAGCGCCCAGTTGCAGGGAACTCGTAGATCGCCGAACTGACCGGCAAACAGAAGCCACAGGGCGACCCGCGTCGGGACATAGCCCCGCTTCACCTGATGTCCCGGCGCGGCAAGCGCAGCATCCTCCCCGTCGTCACGTCGAGGACTCCGGCGGGCGTCGAATTCGGCATCGAAGCCGCGGACGAACAGGGTCGCGGAGTAGCTCCGGTCGTCGTTGTAGCGGTTCGGGACCATGAAGACACCGTAGACGTGGTGCGGGCCCTGCCAAGGCCGGACCACGACCCGCGTCGGGCGAATCGTGTGCACGTCGGAATGGGCCGCGATTTCTGCTCCACAGGCGGAGGTCGGGGGCTTGTTCACGAGCCATGTGACGGTCACCGCGCTCAGCATCGATGTGAGACCGATGGCGCCGAGCCCGATGCGCGTGCGAGCGGCTCGCCGGAAGATCGTGCTACCCGTCGCCCGTGAGGAAGGTCCTCAACCGTCGCATCTGCTCGCGCCGGCGGAACTCCACCAGCTCACGGGAGACCGGCCTCTCCACGCGTCGGACGGCCGCCCAGACATAGCCCGCCAACAGCATCAGCCCTCCGACGACAAACGGCTTCTTCGTCGTCTGGTATGCCGCCCTGAAGAGCTCCCAGACCGGATGACCTCCGAGCGCATAGTCCAGGGCGCCGTCTCTGAAGCGCCTCGCCGGCCGTGCGCCGTGCGCGGCCGACCCGAGCTCCCGATGGTGCAGACAGACCTTGTCCGTGAACGTCCTGGTCTTCCAGCCCTTCATTCTCGCGGTGAGGACCGCGATATGATCGATACCACCCGCCTTGACCGGCACATACCCGCCGATATCCTCGAAGCACTCCCGCCGAAACAGCTGGCACGCGCCGGAGACGTGCTCGATGCTCACGAAGCGATAGTCGTAGGTCGAGCTGCCCTTGAACGGCGTGCCGACCAGTCCCAGCCGGGGATCCTCGGCAAGCTTGCCCAGCAAGAAGGAAAAATAGTCCTCGTCGAACGAGATATCGCCGTCCAGGCTCGCGATCATGTCGTACTTCGAATCCTTCACCCGGGCGTAGCCTGCGTTGAAGGCGTGAACCTTTCCGGCGAAATGCCGTTCGCTCCGCTCGGGCATCCGGACCAGCTCGATCCATCGGTGCTCGGCCGCGTACCGGCTCACGATGTCGTCGGTGCCGTCGGTCGAGCCGTCGCTGACGATCACCCATTTGGCCGGCCTGACCGTCTGCGCGACCCCGGACTTGAGAGTCAGGTCGATGAACCGTGCCTCGTTCCGCGCCGGCGTGATGAGAACGTAGGTGTACGGGCCGGCGGGCGTCTCCGTCGGGTGCTCCGCCGGCACCGGATGTGCGGCCGGCCGCATGCCTCAGGCCACGGCCGTCGAGCGGCGCGTCCGTGGACGTTCCACCGCTGCGTTCGATTCCGCCGACAGCTGGGAGATCGCCAGGAGCATCCACGCCTGGGACCACCGCATGTACGAGGTCCGGTTGGTACATAGGCGGAGCACCTGGTAGTAGAAGAAGCCCCGCTCGTCCCACATGTGCGTCATCGCCCACCGGAAGACCCGATGCGCCAACAGGAGATTGGAGGGGTCGAGATCCTTGAGCGCGAGCAGCGTGATGATGCTCTGCGCCACACAGTGGATGTCGACGGGGTAGGTGCGATCGTGGAAGTACCTGACTCCGCCATCCCGCCGGAAGAAGTGGGCTCGGTAGAACTCGAACCCGCGTCGGACGCACGCTTCGAACTCCGTGGTCTCCGCGTACCGCGACAGCGAGCGCAACGCGCACAGGTTGTATCCGGTATGGAAGTTGTCGATCCAGCGCTGGGTCGGCTCCTCGCCGTAGTCCCACGACCCATCCTCGTGTTGCCTTGCCGCCGAGCAGCGGGCAACTCTGAGGGCCGGGCCGAGGAACTTCTCCTCGCCCGTGTGCATGTACACACGACACAGGAGAGCGGCGCCGAGGAAGTTCGCGTTGTGGATGGCGGCCCGTGCGGACGGCAGAGGATAGGCGAAGCCCGCCGAGCCGCGTTCCGTCCAGTAGAGCTCGTTGAGGACGTACTCTGCCGCGCTCGCGGCCATGCTCAGGCACCGTGGCTCCTGGCGCTGCTCGTACGCGTCCAGGAGCGCGTCGGCGACGAATGACGTGCAGACGAGATTCGGGGCTCCCCGCGGAACCACGAGCCTGCGCGTCTGCCAGGGAAAGCTGTACCCCCAGCACCAGTAGGCGGCGTCTTCCGATCGAAGGGCGATCAGCCTTTCGGTCAGGAGGGCGACGAGCTCGTCGTGCTGGCCAACCCCCAAGGCGGCCAGCCTGAGGCACGCCGTCAGGGAGAGCGCGATGCCTTTCGGATTCTGGGTCTTCGGGATGAGCGCGAGCCGGCGAATGTTGACGGGGCTACGCTTCAAAGCCTGGGTGAGGACCAGCCGAGAGAGTCTCCCGTCGAGGAATGGCAGGGCCGTGAAGATCCGGCTGTTCAGGGCGTCGTAGGGGTCATAGCCCGCCCAATCGTTCGCCCGACAGTACGCCAGGAGCTTCAGGCCGACGGCCTCGGCGTCCTCCAAAGACGCTGGATGCGGCATGGGCCTCTCCGCCCTCAGGCGGACAACGTCCTTTCCTGATGCGCGCGGGTCAGGATGGCGACGATCCGGGTGGCGGCCCGGCCGTCCCATTTTTCCGGCACGCCGGCGGTGGCTCTCGCCCCCGTCTGGCGTCGGATGGCATCCCTGATGGTCTCGGGCCTCGTCCCGGCGATGACATTCGTCCCGGTTTCCACGGTGACGGGCCTTTCGCTCGTGTCTCTGACCGTGACGCAGGGAATGCCCAGGCACGTGGTCTCTTCCTGGATGCCACCCGAGTCGGTCACGACGAGTGTCGCGTGCTTCATCAAGCACAGGAAATCCAGATAGCCCAGAGGATCGGTCAGGATGATGCCGTGGCCGGGCTCCAGACCGAATTCCTCGATTCGTCGCCGTGTTCGCGGATGTGCGGGAAACACGATGGGGCGGTCCGTCGCCAGATCTTCCAGCCCCGCCAGGATGTTCACGAAGGTATTCCGATCGTCCACGTTCGCCGGACGGTGGAGGGTCAGGAGCGCATAGCGGGTGGTCGAGCCCCGGGCGCCGTTCCCTCCCGTCTGCGTTCGCAATCCCAGCTCCTCCAGCACGGGAGAAGCCTCGGCTTTCTCCTGGAACGCGAGCAGGGAGTCGATCATCGTGTTGCCGACGAAATGCATCCTGTCGGGCGCGATGCCCTCGGAACGCAGATTCCGAAGGCCGCTCTCCTCTGTCACGAAAAGTAGATCGGATAGATGATCGGTGAGGACACGGTTGGTCTCTTCCGGCATCGACCGGTCGAAGGAGCGCAACCCCGCTTCCACGTGGGCGATCGACGGTCTGGAACCTCGGGAGTCGAAGGAGATCTTGGCGGCGACCAGGGCACAGGCGAGGGTCGAGTTCACGTCGCCGACCACCACCACGATGTCGGGCTTCTCGGCCATCAGAATCGGCTCGAATCTCCGCATGATCTCCGCAGTCTGCGCCGCATGGGATTCCGAACCCACGCCGAGGTGGACATCCGGGGCGGGAAGCTCCAGATCTCGCAAGAAGGAGCCCGACATCCGGTCGTCGTAGTGCTGGCCCGTATGAACGAGGACGTGCCGGATCGGTTCGACCGCGGGACCGCGCCGCTCGTTGTGTTCGTTGATGGCCGTGATGATCGGCGCGGCCTTGGCGAAATTGGGACGCGCGCCGACCACGGTGAGGATTTTCATATCACGCGATACGCGGGCTCGGCGCCGGGCACTGCGACTCCATGATCGCGACGATCCGACCGACGATGGCCCCCAGGGCGCCGCCGTCGCCGGTCGGGGGCCGCGTGGGCCGTTTCCTCGGGATCGGGAGGATCTTCGTCTCCACGTCTCCGCGGTTCTCGAGCAGCACGAGTCGCCCCCTCGCGCTGAGATAGCGGTCTACCGCGCCGATCCGGCCCCGAAAAACACTGTAGACGGGGACGCCCAGCGCAGCGGCCTCCCGGTTCATCGTGCCGCCCCCGCTGATCACCAGGTCCGAGTGCCAGATCAGGTTCAGCCCGTCGACGACGCGCTCCGGAATGCGCATCGTGCCCTTCGCGAAGAGCTCGGGCCGGCTGCCCCTCAACAGCGCCGCCTGCTGCTCGTTTCGCGGCAGGGCGACGAGCTTCACATCCGGCTTCGCGCTCAGGAAGTCGATCGCTGCGTCGAAGAGCGCGTCACTCCGGGGGTCGTGATAGTGCGCCTCGGTCGCCGGCGGACGGAGGGTCACCACCACGTCCCGCTCGTCCAGCCCGAGCTGAGGCCGGATGCGCGGGTCCGGGACGAATCGTGGTACGTAGACGTCTTCCTTGATACCCGGGTAGTGCGTGATGCGATTCGGGTCGCAGCGGACCGCAGTGTTGGGGATCACCTCCGGCCAGATCTGCCACGTCGGGTGCAGGAGGACGCCGTGCGCCGCAAACTCGTAGTCGCTGATGAACAGCGACGGAATTCCGAGCACGGTGGACACGATCAGCTGGGAGCGTGACCAGTGAGAGAGGGCGAGGCCCGGCCGTTCCCTCAGGATCACCGGGGTCAGCTGCAGCGCCCGCAGACACAAGGCCGCTACCTTGTGGATCTTCGCCCTCCCGCGGTGACGGCCGATCAGCCTGCAGTTCAGCTGAAAGAGCTCCGCCAGCTTGTGCACCTGAAAGCCGTCGCGGGCGGTGAGCACCAGCGGATAGCCGCGCTTGCCGAGTTCTGCGACGATCGGCGCGAAGAATGGCACATGAGGGGAATTGTCGAGATCGATCCAGATCTTGCCCCTCGGGTCCCCTCTTTCGTGGCGACGCTCCGTCAGCATCAAGGGCGGTGACGGGCGCCGGGTAGGGAAGGTGAGGCGAGAACCGTCTGGACGACTCGTCTCTGCTGAGGAAGCTCGAGCTGGGGGTACATCGGTAACGAGAGGAGTTGCGGCGCAACCGCCTCCGAGCCCGGGAAATCCCCCTCCTTGTAGCCGCGACGCGCGTAGGCCTTCTGGAGATGGAGCGAGATCGGATAGTGGATGCCCGTTCCGATGCCGGCGGCGGCCAGGTCCTTCTGGAGCCCCTCCCGGTCGGCGACCCGCACCACGTAAAGATGGTAGACGTGCCGCGACCAGACGGGCACGTACGGGAGGATGACCGCCCCGTCGGCGTCGGCGAAGAGCTCGTCGTACAAGCGCGCCAGCTCCCGCCGCTGCTCGTTCCACTTCGCCAGATGCCGGAGCTTCACGCGCAAGAAGCCCGCCTGGATCGCGTCGAGCCGGGCGTTGTAACCCTCGATGTCGTGCACGTACTTCCTCGACTGGCCGTGGTCGCGTAGCATCTGGCAGTCCCGCGCCAGCCGTGTGTCGTCCGTCGTGACCGCGCCCGCCTCACCGCAGGCGCCCAGGTTCTTGGCGGGATAGAAGCTGAACGCCGCGGCGCGACCCATCGAGCCGGCCTTGCGCCAGCGGTTCTCTCTGGTCGACAGGTATTCCGCGCCGTGCGCCTGGCACGCGTCCTCGATGACGCTCAGATCGTACCGGGCCGCCAGCTCCAGAATGGGGTCCATGTCCGCCATCTGCCCGTACAAGTGCACGGGGACGACGGCGGTCACCGGGCCGCCGGTGCGCCGGCTCACCACACGGCCGGTTTCCCCATCGGGTGTGCATTCGCTGTCGAGGTAAGCGCGCAGCCTGTCCGGATCCATGGTGTAGGTGCGCGCATCGATGTCGACGAAATCCGGGAGCGCGCCGGCCTGCGAGATCGCCTCCGCGGTGGCGATGAAGGTGAGCGGCACCGTCACCACGGTGTCTCCGGGTCGGACGCCCGCCGCCACCAGCGCGAGGCGCAGGGCGTCCGTGCCGTTGGCCATTCCAACGCAGAAGTGCGACTCGCAGAACTCCGCGAAATCGCGCTCGAACTCCCGAAGACCGAGAGCAGCTCCTCCCGGAGCTCGCGGTGAACCGTGACGAGATCGACGAACGGGATCTGGGGCGTGCTCATGTGAAGCGGAGGACCTTCGCCGGATTCCCGGCGACGATGGCGTTGTCGGGCACGTCACGGGTCACGACGCTGCCGGCGCCGACGATGGCATTCTTCCCGATGACCACGTTCGCGAGGACCGTCGCCCCGGACCCGATCGACGCCCCCGTCTTCACCAGCGTGCGCTCGACCTTCCAGTCCAACTCGGTCTGAAGTTCCCCGCTCGGACTCGTCGCCCGCGGATAGGAATCGTTGATGAAGGTGACGCCGTGGCCGACGAAAACGCGATCCTCGATCGTCACGCCTTCACAGATGAAGCTGTGGCTCGAGATCTTGCACCGCTCGCCGACCCTCGCATTCTTCTGGATCTCGACGAAGGCGCCGATTTTCGTCTCGTCGCCGATCTCGCAGCCGTACAGGTTGATGAACTTCGCGAGCTTGACGTCCCTCCCCAGCTTGACGTCCGTGATGCAGAAGTAGTCGGAGTCCGCGCCGACACGCATCAACAGGCCCCCTTTCCCGAGATGACCGCCGCGGGCGTCGCGAGCAGGATCTTGATGTCGGTCCAGAGGGACCGCGTCCTGGCGTATCGGAGGTCGAGGCGCACCATCTCGTCGAAGGTCGATCGGCTGCGCCCGGTCACCTGCCAGAGTCCCGTGATCCCCGGCTTGGCCTCCAGGAACCGGCGTCGATGCCAGGGCCGGTACTGCTCGAGCTCGTACGCGAGCGCCGGCCGTGGCCCGACCAGCGCCATGTCCCCTCGCAGCACGTTCCAGAACTGAGGCAGCTCGTCGAGGCTCGTCCGGCGAAGAATGCGCCCGACGAGCGTGATCCGCGGATCGTCGGCGAGTTTGAAGAATCCGTTCCCACTGGGGTCGCGGTGCTGGCCGCTCGCCTTGATGAACCGGCTGACGAACTCTCGATGAAGCGTGTGATCGGAGCCGGAGTGCATCGTCCGGAACTTGAGCATCGTGAACGGCTTCACCTTGTGTCCGATGCGTACCTGTCTGAAGAAGACGGGTCCCCGAGAGCTGGACTTCACGAGGATGGCGATCAGCAAGAGGAGAGGCGAAAGGACCGCCAGGAGCGTCAGACTGCCGACGACGTCGAGTGCCCGCTTGGCCGCATCGTAAACGGAGCTCCGGTCCGGGCACGACTGGAGCTCCGGGTGGAGGATCGGGTCCAACGGCCACGGCTCCGCCTCTCCCACACGCCGCGGCTCGGGATACACGTGGAGTCGAATCGAAAACCGGGCCGCCGTCTCCCGGGGCAGGCGGCTCGAAAGCTCACGACGGACGCGACCGTCGAGCGCCCCGCACACGTCGTCCATATCGGACGCGCGGATCTCGGGCACGATGACGCCGAGCAGAGCCGGCCACTCGTACCAGCCCAGGATATCCGTGTCACGCTTGGCAGCCGCCAGGGCCCCGATGCTGATCGCCTCCCGAGCGGACGAGGAAGCAGCGCCCCGGCCGTGGTTCACGTCGATGAGCAGAAGAACGACCGACCGATCGGAGCGCTCCGCGCGCTGCCGCTCCCTGATCAAGACGGCCCTGAACAAGTCTTCACCGACGACGTGCGGACGGCGCCCGCCAACGCCGTGATGCTGACGCAGCGTTCTTGTCGGCCGCGGCTGCTGACGTGCGCTCATCGGTTCAGGGCGCGAATGTGATGGGAGGAAAAGGGGCGAGTGATCCGCTCGATCCGGTCAGGCCGATGGGGTGTAGAAGATCTCTCTGCGGCGCTTGAGCGACTCGTCGGCCGCCTCCAGCATCTTCACGACGCGCAAGCCCGCGCGCCCATCGTTGACGGGCGTGTGCCCCGAGGCCACGCAGTCCAGGAAGTATCGCGTTTCGAGCTGCAGGGCTTCGGTCTGGTCCACCCAGGGCGCCCACATGTCTCCGCTCCGGTAGCTCACCAAAAGGTCGCGGACCGCCTGCCCGTTTCCGACCTCGAAGACCTTCGCCCCGATCAAATTCTTGAGCCGCTCACGCGACTCGTCGGGAGCTCCGGTGATCTGGACCCCCTTGTCGTACACCTTGACCTTTTCGGAGGGCTCGAGATCATTCCACACCAGCATCTTCTGCTGCCCGCCGACCAACGTCGTGCGCACCTTCACGGGCGAGAGCCAGTTGACGTTGATGTGCGCGATGACGTTCTTGGGGAAGTACAAGGTGATATAGGCCATGTCCGCCAGGCCGTTCAAGTGCGCTCCGCCGGTCGCGACGAGCAGCTCCGGCTCGACGCCGATCAAGTGGTCGATGATGGACAGATCGTGAGGCGCGAGGTCCCAGATGACGTTGACGTCGTGCTGGAAGAGCCCCAGGTTGACCCGGGTCGAGTCGTAGTAGTAGAGGGGCCCCAGCACACCGTGGTCGATGAGCTCCTTGATCTTGCGCACCGCACCGTTGAAGAGAAAGGTGTGATCCACCATGATCTGCAGGCGCTTGCGGCCGGCCAGCTCGATCAGCTCTTCCGCCTGGGCCGAAGTGGCGGTGAATGGCTTCTCGACGAAGACGTGCTTGCCGTTCTCGAGGGCTTTCCTGGCCAGCTCGTAGTGCGAGGACACCGGAGTCACGATGGCCACAGCGTCGATCTCCGACGAGCTCGTGACTTCGTCCGGATCGGAGGTCGCGCGCACGGCCGGATAGCGGCTCAGGATCTGAGCCACCGCCTTGGGATTCTTGTCGCAGATGGCCGTCAGCCGGCAGTCCGGATGGCTCACGAAGTTGCGCACGACGTTCGGGCCCCAGTAGCCGTAACCGATCACGCCCAGCCTGAGCATACGATTCCTCGCGAGATCGACTCAGCCCCACAACGCCGGGGTCTCGGGCTCGTGTTGATAGACGCGCACCTGGAGCCGTCGGGCCACATCCGAGGGAAGGCCTGCGCGGAGCGCGGCGCTGACCCTCTCACCGACCACGCGGGAGACTTCAGCCGGGGACCTATCTACGAGGTCGGTCAGGACGGCTCCGGCCACGCGTCGCTCGCGGTACCAGCCGACGAAGTCGGTCTCGCGGACGCAGCGGCACAGAGCCGAGAGGAGCTCGCGCGCTCCGACCTCCGGCCGTTCCTTCAGATCCACCAGCAGCAGCAGGAAGGGACGGCCCGAGTGTTCGGAGCGCTTTCCTTCGAGCGCCAGGAAGTGCCGGAACGCCTCCTCGTTGTACGCCCCGCCCGGTCGACCCTCCAGGGCGACGCCGCACGAGCACCGATCCGATTCGTCCCGCATGTGGGACACCGACGAGCCGGCCGGGCCGCTGCCCCCAGAGGGTTCGTCGCGAACCCCCTGGGGGCAGCCCCGGACGCCGGTCACGGGAGGGCCCGCGACCGAACACCGCTGCGGCGAGCTATTCTGCGAGGCAGACACCACCGAAGTCCCCGACGTTCGAGGGGTTGTTCGCGTGGAGCTGGATGTTGCCACCCCCGGGGCCGCCACCGCCCAACGTTTGGTTATCATCGCCTTCGGTCGTATAGACGATCATCCCGCCTGCAACATCTTTCAGGCGGATGATGAAGACGTCATCCTTGCCCGGTTCGCCCTTGTCTTCGGCGAAAACCTTGAAGTAGACGTCACCGTAAGGCTGGTTTGTACGGGCGGTGCCACAAATGATACGGGCACCGGTCGGCTGCTGTCCGTCGGTGTTTGTCGAGTACTCGATGTACGCCGTGATGGTCTCCCAGTGAACGTTCAGGCCTGTGTTGTGATCGATGTACTCCAGATGCCCCCAAAACGGTCCGTGCTGGTCGGGGACGTTTTTCTTGCATCCGCCGGCAATGGCGAAGTTCGCCTTGTCGAGGGGGTGTGTATGGCTCGCCGTCGTCATGATGAATCCGCCCCCCGTCAAGAAGTCACACTGCCAGGCACTCGCGGAGCTTGCAGTGAGAACCAGCGCCGCGGCTGTAGCCAGACTAACTGTGAGAGCACACACCATTCTGCGCATCCCTCTTCCTCCGGTCGCGTGGGCAGCCATGACTTACTGAATTCCGGCGGTCGCGGACCCGATGACCACGTCGGCGACGCCGTAGACGATGACGTGAAGCGCATTGACGACGGTCTGGGCCGCTGAGATTTGCTGCTCGTTGACCGTCACCTGCCCCCCGGGGATAGGGATCGTCTGGTTCGGGCCCCCGGTGACGGGGATGGGCACGCCGTTGATCGAGAGATTGCCGATGTTCGAGCTGCCAGCGCCCGCACCGCCCAGGACCGCCTGGGCGCGGCCCAAGACGAAATCGGCGCCGATGGTGGTCCCGGCGACGCTCAGGACCAGGTCTGCGAGCGAGGCCTCCGAAGCCACCTGATCAGGCGAACCGATGGTGGTGGCGTGGAGAACGTCTCCGGTAAGCAGCGAGGGGACCGCGCCCGTAAGCGCCGACGCCAGAAGCGGAGGACCCGCGCTCCCTCCCAGCGGCCCTGTGTCGGCCAGCACTGTCGTCGTGCCGCCGAGAAGGCTGAAGACGGTCGCCTGCACCGCGGTCGCCTGCCCAGTGACGGCTTGAGCTCCGGCGAGCGCGGGCCATGCGAACAGACCGACCATGATCACTGCGACTGCGACTGCCCTCCAACGGTTCGAGATTCTGTCGCTCATACTGACCTCCGATCTTTTTAGGAAGAGCCCTCGAACTCTGAGCGTCTGCTAGTAAGATTCAGTCCAGGCGAGCGGGCTCGCAATCCGCGAAATGCCGGAAGCGAGCGGAGGAAAATCCCTCGATCGTTGCCGCCCGGGCGCCCTACAGCCTGACGACGCGGCCGGGTGGGGTTGGCATCCGCGGGGTCGCGTTTCGGGTGTCGATGACGAGCCGGGCGACCTCGACGATCCGCCGGTAATCGAACTCCGGATGGTCCGTGAGGACCAGTACGCAGTCAGCCGCGGCAAGCTCCTGATCCGTCGGCTCCACGGCTTTCAGGACGGTGCCGCCGAGGGTCACCGCGGGGACGTGGGGGTCCGCATACGAAACGTCAGCCCCCTTGTCTCGGAGCTTCCCGAGTATCTCCAAGGCCGGCGACTCACGCGTGTCTCCGACGCCGCGCTTGTAGGCGACCCCGAGCGCGAAGATCCTGGCGCCGTTCAGGCAGCAGCGGGCCTGGTTCAGGGCCTCGGCCGCCAGCTCGACGACATAATCGGGCATGGACCGGTTGATCTCGTCGGCCAGATGGATGAAACGCGCCTCGTACCCGTTCAGACGCATCTTCCAGGCGAGGTAGTAGGGATCGACGGCGATGCAATGGCCCCCGATGCCGGGACCCGGGTAGAAGGGGAGGAAGCCGAATGGCTTCGTGGCTGCGGCGTCGATGACCTCGCGGGTGTCCACGTCCAGCCGGCGACACATCAGGGCGAACTCGTTGGCCAGCGCGATGTTCACGTTCCGGAACACGTTCTCGTAGAGCTTGGCCAGCTCGGCGACCTTCGGGCTCGAGACCACCATGACCTTCGTGACGATCTGGCGGTAGAGGAGCGCCGCGAGCGCCGCGCACTCCGCCGTGACGCCCCCGACCACCTTCGGAATGTCCTTCACCCGGTACGTCGCGTTCCCGGGGTCGATCCGCTCCGGCGAGAACGCCAGGAAGACGTCGACTCCCGGCTGCGCCCCCCGCGCCTCGAACAGCGGTACCAACAGCTCCTGGGTCGTCCCGGGGTAGGTCGTGGATTCCAGGATGACGAGCTGGGCCGGCCGGAACCCGGCGGCGGCTTGCTCCGCGGCGGCGAGGACGAACGAAATGTCGGGATCCTTCGACTTCCCCAGCGGCGTGGGCACGCAGATGATCACGACGTCGCACTGTGCGAGGACGGATGAGTCCGCGGTGGCCTGGTATCGGCCTTCGCAGAGGAGGGCTCCGAGCGCCCCCTCGTCCACGTCAGGGCTGTGCGACCGGCCCGCGTTGAGGGTCGTGACCCGGTCCAAATCGGTATCGAGCCCGGTCACGGTGAACCCTGCGCGCGCGAGCTCCACGGCCAGCGGGAGACCGACGTACCCCTGGCCGATGATGCCGACGTGCGCGGTGCGTTCGCGGAGGCGACGCGCGAGCTCGCTCGCGGTGACTGCTTGCGCCTTCAAGGTGGATCGGATCGTGCTCATGCCGTCTTCGCTCCGGTTCTAGGTCTCGGTCCCGTTCGGGACTGCCCATCGCGCGCCAGCTCGCGGAGTATCGGCCCGAGCTTGTCGGGGTCGTGGCGCACGACGGGGCCCGGCTCGAGCAGGGCGGCACGCACGAGCCGCGCCCGGTCGCCGTCCGGCACGACGTCGGCGTCGACGGGCACGGCGACCTCGGCCAGGTATCGGGCGCGGACCT
>WNGH01001836.1_pt1 | contig 28114 bp, 29 predicted proteins | sample 5400631 | NCBI WGS metagenome assembly WNGH01 (sample SAMN13153373, study PRJNA577476) | soil metagenome | isolation source: 115 cm soil or saprolite under Garry oak tree replicate 1 | place: USA:California | collected 2016-06-15
ATCTTAAGAGTAAAGGCGTGGTAATCGAAAAGACCGAGGAATATCCCTCAATGGGGACCTTTGCGTGGCTTAAAGATCCAGATGGCAATCCGATCGAGCTTTGGGAGCCATCCAAAGAGTGAATAGAAATCCCTGATTCGTGAAGCCCCAAGGCCGCTCCAGGCCCCTGCCCCTCCCGCCCGCATTGCCAGGTTTTACCACCGCAAAGCAATTCACTTGCCTGCTTTCCTCCCTACTCCACAAGGCGATATTCGAAGATTCTTTTGCAAGTGTCTGGTTGACGAAGGGTTCCTGACGCTCAAGGGCCTCAACTGCACTGCACGCTGGGAGGTTATCTGTGCGGGTTGTGCTGGTCTCCGCACAGCAATCGGAAGTGCGGCTCTAACATCGGTGAGCCGGATGGCGGGCGGAGGAAGTGAGCGGGGCAAACGTGCAGATCGATCTCAGGGAAAGCTTATAACGGAATCATCCATGGGCAAGGTTCGGGACCGCGGAAGGTCAGGATGATGGTCTTCTTCAAAGTCTTTACCAAGACCCAAGAACCTAAACTGATCGAAGACGAATGGGATACCTTCAGCAGCGATGGCGGAATTGCCATCGGTTACCTGTAGATGTAAATGTGCACCGGTGGTGTTGCCTGAATTGCCAACTTGGGCAATCTGAGCTCCGCGCTTGATTTTTTGATGCAAGCCTACCGCAATACTTCCCTGCTTCAAGTGGGCAAACATCACATAAGTACCAGCAGCGATGCGCTCAATGATGTGGTTGCCGGTTGTGGTCTGCACCGTAACCAGAGGGAGCTTGCCCGGTATGTTGTCTGGAATACCGTCGACCACCTCGGTCACCTCGCCGTCGGCGACGGCAAGCACGGGCTGCCCAAAAGCCCAGAAATTGTCGTTGCGTTCACGTGAATCGTGGAAAGTATTGCCGTTGCTGCCGACCAACACCCAATCGATTGCGAAGCGTTGCGAAATGTAAGGCCGCCCATCAATTGCGATGACAGAGCGGCGATGAACGGAGATATTGGATGGGCCGTTCCCGGCGACCCATACACCGTCCTTGAAAGGCGGCGCCAATACTAACGGAGACTGCTGCAGAACCGGAACTATGATGCCATCCAGCGCAGACTCATCGTTTGGGGTCCCTTTGGAGCGCGAAGGATCGGCTGCGTCAAACGAAAATCGATGGCGCAGAGCAGATATTCGAAGATTTCCTGGGACGGTGAGATACATAAACGCAATCACACGATGGCCGATATCGAGTTGTCCCGGATTGCTTCGTGAGGCCATATGTGAAGATTCGCCCATTTGTGAGGATTCATCCACTGGACGTAGAAGTTCGGAGAGAGACGAGCCGCTGTAATCCGCTAGTTTGTCACCGCCCGCCGGTTCGCCTGGAGATCTCTCGCCGCCTCCAACAAACACCTGAATTCCCGTCAGCGTCAGCGAAGAAGGCCCGAAGTTCGTGATGTGCAGCTCATAGACGAGGACCCGATTGCCCTCGATGATCACTGGCGTTGGCGGCTTCGGAGTTACAACTTCTACTGGAGAGGGGCGCGCCGAGGATTGTGCGAAGGCTGGCCCGATTGATACGAAAAACAATATGACAAACCGCGAGAGCATTCGAAGAGCACATCCGAAACGCGAGTTCGCCATATGTGAGTTTCCAGTGTGTTATTAGTAGCACAAGATATTACTGTGCCGAACAAAGCGCTGATTAGAGCCTTCGCGAGCAATCTTGCCGGACTAAGAATCTAATCCGTACGCCGACGCGACCTCGTTGCCGGCACCGCCAAGTCGATGTAATAGCGACCATCCTTCACGCCAACGAGGTAAGACGTGGACAAGTGCCCGACGTTGCCCTGTCCCTCGTACGTCGCCACCATCCGGGCGACTGGTGGCAGGGCTGGTTCAAACGTAATGCCATCGAGCGCGTACTCCATCTTAAATCAAAGCATGGTCTAATAGCCCAACCGTCGGCGAGAGATTCGAGCCAATAGGCTATTCCACTTAACATATAGGTACGACATTTTTGAATCTCCTTTTTTCGCCCCATTTTCCTGAGGCACCCAAGAGCGAGTGGCTGCTGCTCCCAAAGCGAACGTCTGCATTCTGGGAGGGTACCCAAGGTTTTAGGGCGGAACCGAGAAAGCAGAGGACGCGAAGCTGCCGGGCGCAGGAATTAGCCCGAAGCAGTGCCCAGGAAATGCGTGGCGGAAAAAGGTGGGCGTACGGAAGTCAGTGAGATGGGGTCGGCGGGGAGCGGAGGACGTCAAGAGCCGCCACAATGGGGAGAAAGACAGTCGGACTGGCGCGCATGCCGCCGTAGAAAAGAGCGCTTGACTCTGGACTATACTCCAGGGTGTAGCGTCAGGAGAGGAGCCGAGGTCATGCAGATTGGCATCGTCGCAAAGAAGATTGGGCTGAGCGTAGACGCGATTCGTTTCTACGAGCAACGGCTTGCTCCCAAGACCGCCAAGAACGGAAGGTGGCTTCCGACGATATGGCGAAAACGACGTAGAAACGCTGGCCTTCGTGCGTCGCGTGCAGGGCCTGGGATTCAAACTCAGCGAGATTCGGGGGCTTTTGCGGGTGCGAGGGAATCGCATGCAGCCTTGCGCACCGGTGCAACGCCGCCTGCAAGAAAAACTGGCCGACGTACAGCGGAAACTGAGCGACCTTCACAAACTGGAGCACGAGCTGCGCTTAGCGCTGCGCAGTTGCAATAAAGAGCTGCGCAAGAGAGACGCTCATTGCCCAATCCTGCGAGAAACAAACAGCAGCAAACTGGGGAATGCCAAGTGAGGGTTGAACCTGCCAAAAGCGGTCGTGACAGTTCTGGCGCGCTTCTTGTCGGAGGCTTGGCCGCGATCTTGGCCTCGACGTGCTGCCTGGGGCCTCTGATTTTAGTTGCGCTCGGTCTGAGCGGAGCGTGGATCGGAAACCTTACGTTACTCGAACCATATCGCCCGATTTTTATCGGGGGTGCTCTTGTGGCTCTTTTCTTTGCAGGCCGAAGGATATTCCGGCCAGCCCAGGCCTGCCAGCCGGGCGAAGTGTGCGCGGTTCCACGGACTCGTCGTGTGTACAAAATCGTATTTGGAATAGTTTCAGTGCTCGTTCTCGTTGCGCTGCTATATCCGTATGTAGCCAAGTTTTTTTACTGAATCTTGATCAAGGAGGAGTTCTCATGAAGAGTATCAAGACCCTGCTGACTGGCGTCGCTGCTGGGCTCGTAATGGTTGCTTCTGCTTGGGCATCGCCGCAAACGGTGACCTTGAATGTTTCCGGAATGACCTGTCCGACGTGCCCAATCACGGTGAAGAAAGCGCTCGAAAAAGTGTCCGGCGTTTCGAAAGTAGAAGTGCGGTTCGAAAAGAAACAAGTTCTAGTGACCTTCGACGACGCAAAAACCAACACAGATGCACTCGTTAAAGCCACGGCGAATGCGGGCTATCCCTCGCAACCCGAGAAGGCCGGCAAATAGGCAAGCTTTGGGGTACGTGCGATGACATTGGATGAGGCGAGGAGATCCGCATGTCGGACTGCTGTTCTGTGAATGCGAAATCTGGTGTTACACCGGCCGTTATGGCTTGCCCAGCGAACGGTGGCCGATCCAAGCGTGTGGGCATGCTCACGGTAAAGAGTCTAGTTCGCAAGCTGCCTCTGGGAATGCGAAACACGCAGTACTACTTTTGCGAAGCACAGAACTGCGACGTGGTCTACTTCGCTCTGGACTCGCAAGCGCCCGTCTTCCGTCGCGCTGATCTCATGGTGCCCGTGGGTGTTAAAGAGACGGCGGACCCGATTCCCGTTTGCTATTGCTTTGGCTTCACCCGCGGAAACATTCACGAGGAGATTGCCGAAACAGGTCGCTCAACGATCGCTGAGCGGATTACCGCAGAAGTAAAAGCCGGCAATTGCGCTTGCGAAATGAAAAACCCCTCAGGCAAGTGCTGCCTGGGCAACGTCAAACGCGAAACTCAAGACAGTCTGCGGAATCGGCAAGGCGCTGCGACAAAGGTCGCAGTGTAGGAGCTCATACGTAAGGAGGCATTATGGCTACACCTTCAAAACTGAATCTCGAAGAATTAGCAGCCAGCATTGTCAGGTGCTTTCCCCGTCTGAACTTGCTTGAGCAGCGGTTGTCCTTGGACTTGTATCGCCTATTGGCTGAAGGGCAACCGGTTCCACGCACGGCGCTCGCGGAGCGACTGGAGACTTCACTCGAGGCAGTGAGCCGTGTCCTCGACAGCTGGCCCGGTGTGTTCTCCGATGCAGAGCAGCGCATTGTCGGCTATTGGGGTCTGTCCATACCCGGAGCTTACAGCAGCCCGCACACACTAAGAATGAATGGACGAACGCTCTCCGCTTGGTGCGCGTGGGACACGCTATTCCTACCCCAGCTAGTCGACCAAACAGCGGAGATCGAATCCGCCAGCCCAAGTCAGACGGGGATTGTGCGTTTGACCATCACGCCGCAACAAGTCGAGCGAGTCGAGCCGGTCGGCGCTCAAATGTCTGTGCTCGTGCCCGACACCCAAGAGATGCAGAAGAACGTCGTGACTTCATTCTGCCATTTCGTCCATTTTTTCCCTTCGCGTCAAGTCGCAGAAAGGTGGACTGCACAGCATTCAGGAACCTTTCTGCTTTCGATCCATGAGGCTCATGTTCTGGCCCGTTTGAAGAACGAAGCGCAGTACCGCGACGTGTTGTCGTAGTAGAAGGAGATCGCCGATGAGCAAGAAGGTCATTGTATTCAGCCAGCCTGGCTGAATGTTTTGCGCCAAGGTGAAAGAGTTTCTTTCACAAAACAACATCGCCTTCACGGATCGCAACATTACTGCGGATGAGACAGCTCTCACGGAGCTAGAAAAACTCGGCTATATGACGACGCCGGTGACGGTGATCGATGGCGAGGTCGTTGTCGGCTTCGATGTTTCAAAGCTGCAAAGTCTCTTGCAACTTGGCTAAACGCATTCAAGGCCACACTGCTCATAGTCGCGTCGTTCGTTGGCTTCACAGCGCTTCCACGTTCAAGAACGACGCGAAGCGTTTTCCTCTCGCGCCCGTCTCACTTAAGTAGCCTCGGAGAAGAACCGATGGAAAACTTTTGGCAAGACCTGCGACACAGCATACGGATGCTGCGCAGCAAGCCAGGCTTCACCCTTACAGTAGTGGTCACGCTGGCTTTGGGCATTGGCGCCAACGCGACGATCTTCACCTGGATCAAGGCAGTCCTTCTGGCATCTTTGCCCGGCATTGAGCAACCGGAAAACTTGGTCGAGGTATGGGGCGCGACACGCAACAACTCCGCCCTCTCGTCGTCCTACGTCGACTACCTGGACTACCGCGACCAGAATAAGGTTCTCTCCGGTTTGGTCGCCCACCAAGTGCTACCTCTTAATTTGGGCCGCGGCGAGAAGCCAGAGCGTGTTTGGGGATCTATCGTTTCGGGCAACTACTTTGACGTGCTCGGCGTGAAAGCGCTGATCGGACGCACGTTTCTTCCCGAGGAGGATCGGACACCAAACACGCATCCAGTCGTTGTGATCGGCTATGGATTGTGGGAGCGGCGATTCGGCGCCGATCGAAAAGTTCTCGGACGGACGATCACCCTAAATGAACATGACTTCACGGTCATCGGCGTAGCTCCCAAGGATTTTGCCAGTCCCTTCGCGGGCCTCGCACTCGATGTGTGGACCCCGGTGATGATGAAGGACTACGTGGCCCGCCCCCATTTCTCCCTCACCGATCGCGGTAGTCGTTGGCTGATGGTCATGGGCCGTCTCAAGCCCGGCGTGACGGTGCCCCAGGCGCAAGCGAATATCGCCGGAATCGCCGGTCACTTGGAACAGGAATACCCGCAAACCAACGAACAGCTAGGCGTTGCGGTTTACTCGGTGATGCAGTCGCCGTTCAGCTTGAAACAGAACATGCGACCAGCGCTGGCGATTCTAATGGCTGCAGTCGCCGTTGTGCTGTTGATCGCCTGCGCCAATGTTGCGAACCTGCTGTTGGCACGCGCTGCTTCACGGCGCAAAGAGATCGCGGTACGTTTGGCCTTAGGCGGTAGCCGGGGACGATTGGTGCGGCAAATGTTAACCGAGAGTTTCGTGCTCGCTTCACTTGGCGCCGCACTAGGGCTTGCGATCTCGTTCTGGACGGCCCACTCGCTCGCGGCATTCCTTCCACCCTATGCGAGTCGAGCTACTTTCGACACTCGCCCGGACGCAGTTGTCTTCGCGTTTACTCTCGGGCTGACAGTGATTACGACGCTCCTTTTCGGCTTGGCTCCGACGCTGCACGCCTCGAAACAGGATCTGGTCACAGCCATGAAAGACAATACGGTCACGGTCGGACGCGGACCGCGCAAGGTTTCTCTGCGACACGCACTGGTGATCACTCAAGTGGCCCTCTCGATGGTGGCGCTGATCAGCGCGGGGCTATTTGTTCGCAGTCTGCGGGAAGCATACAAGGCTGATCCGGGATTTGATCCTCACGGCGTTCTCCTCGCTTCGTTCGACCCGTTCCTGAGCGGCTACGACGAGAGCCGCGGGCGCGAGTTCTATCGCCGTCTGGTCGAGCGAGTCAAGACGGTACCGGGGATTGAGTCGGCAACCCTGGCGCGACGCTTGCCCCTCACCGATGGCGGAATTGCCTTTGCAAACGTGGCGATCGACGGCTACGCGCCGGCTAAGGACGAAGACATGCGGCTCAACTATGAGACTGTCGGACCGCAGTATTTTCAGACAATGCGCATCCCGTTCGTGCACGGCAGGGACTTCGATGAGCGAGATCAGGAGGGCGCTCGTGGTGTGGTGATCATCGATGAAACGATGGCGCGACGCTACTGGCCGGGAGGCGATGCGCTTGGGAGGCGCCTTAAACTGACCAAGGATTGGCTGGAAATCGTTGGCATCGCCAAGGATGTCAAAAACCGCAGTTTGAGCGAGGCGCCCCAGCCATTTTTCTATCTGCCCTTGCTCCAGGACTATCGCTCGAACATGATTTTGGTGGCGCGCACGGCTATCGAACCGGAAAAAATGTCCCAATCGATACGCGCCGAAGTCGCTGCACTCGATCCCGAGGTACCCATCTTCGACTTTAAGACCTTGGAAGATCATGTCGGCATCTCGCTCTTTTTGCAGCGCATGGCAGCAACGCTCTTGAGTATTTTCGGGCTGCTCGCGCTTTCGTTGGCCGCAATTGGACTTTACGGAGTGATGGCTTATTCAGTCAGCCGGCGCACTCGCGAGATTGGAATCCGTATCTCTGTTGGCGCAAAGCAAGGCGACGTCCTGAAACTTATCTTGGGGCAAGGGCTGACGTTGGCCGTAACCGGGATCATCGGGGGTCTGATTACCGCGCTGGCTGTGACTCGCCTTTCGGCTCACTTGTTGTACGGAGTCAGCGCCACCGATCCTGTGACGTTCACAGGCATCGCACTATTGTTACTCGGGGTTGCGTTGACGGCGAGCTATTTCCCGGCGCGGCGTGCGACCAAGATCGACCCAATGATTGCGCTCCGAATGGACTGATGTACCGGCGCAGTCGTCTTGGAGCAGCCGGGTTTTTAGAATGCTGAAGAGAGTACTGAACAGACAGCCGTCATGGATGGTTGACCAAGGATATGAAGGAGACGGAGACTATGCGAAAAACCTATCCCGCCGTGCTAATCGTGGCCGCACTGTTCAGTTTTGGATGGATGGGAGCTTCCCCGGCTGCCCAGCAGGACTGCTGCCATCCTTCGGCTGCAAAATCCGGAATCTCGGCCACGCTGGCAGCGACCTCTGCCAGGCCGATGTCTTCACTGAACGCCGAGGACGTGCGCAAGGAGTTCAACTCTTCCAGCCAAAAGGTTCGAGTCGTTGCGCTTCTCTCTCCCACATGTCCGGATTGCCAGTCTGGACATGGGGTTGTAGGTCGGATTCTCAAGAAATTCCCGTCACCTAAGCTAAAAGCCATTTTGGCGTGGGAGCCAATGCGCGATGGAGACAACGCGGCGATCGCGACGCAGCAGGCCGAAAGCGTTCGAGACGTTCGCATCGCACAAGGATGGGACGGCACGCGGAATTTGGGCAAACTCTTTGGAGATACTCTCGACATTCATCAAGTCGCCTGGGACGTCTACCTGGTTTACAAGCCCGGCGTGAAATGGGAAGGACCGCGACCACCGCGCCCTACATTCTGGATGCACCAGCTTGAAGGCGTCGATCCGAACTTGTTGTTGTGCGTAAACCCTACCCGCCTCAGCGAGGAAGTAGGCAAGTTGATGGCGCAGTCGAATTAAGGGCCAAGATGGAAGGCAAGGAAGTAATTTCGAGCGCGAAGAGTTCGTGCTGCGAGCCGAATGACCTGGTTTCACAAAAGAGCGGAATACTACTGTGGTGTCTGCCGATTGCGGCGGTGATCGTCGGCTGTTCCTGGCCGAGCATTCGCCACTGGCTTTGGATTCCTGCCTTTCTCATCATGGGCATCGGGAGTCTTGTGTGAACGCGAGGCGATGCGGAAGGTTGCATTGCTATTTCACTGGGCCGGTCTTCGTGCTCGCGGCGATTTACGTCGCGCTTGAGGCGGCGAACGTCGTGCCACTTCGCCCCGGAGCCTTCCTGATGATTATGTGCGCAATCGCGATGCTTGCGTGCCTGGCTGAACTTCCTCTTGGGAGATATACGAAGAGGGCTTAAGCCAGCTCACACAGGCCACTCCCTGCGCTGCGGTCTAACCGCGCCGCCTACGGCGTCGCAGGCCTCCGCTCCGGGAGTGGCCTGTGAAGCGAAAGCGTGCTCTAATCATCCGACCGTCAACGGGCGGACCTGCCCCAAAGCTATTCCACTTAACATATAAGTAGGACATGAAAATGTCTCCTTTTTCTGCCCCATTTTCCTGGGGCACCCGGAAGCGAAGGCTTCTGCTTCCAAGGCGAGCGGCTGCTTTATCGGAGGGAACCCAATGGGGTATGGGCGGAACCGGGAAAGCAGAAGACGCGAAGCTGCTGGACGCAGGAATTAGCCTGAAGCAGTGCCCAGGAAATGAGCGGCAGAAAAAAGGCTGGCCCACTGAACTGGGAAGATCGGTGCAGTATCGGGCGAGCTACAGGGTCCGCAAGAAGGCTGCCAGGTCGTTTTTGTCCTTGTCCGAAAGATGCAAGTTGAAACGTGTGTCGTAGAAATTCACGGCATCCATGAGCGTGCTTGCCGAGCCATTATGGAAATAGGGTGCGCGCCCAGCCAGGCCACGAAGAATCGGACCTTTGATCTTGCCGACATGATCGAACCTGCCATCGATCAAGGCTTGGCCGAGATCGGTTGTAGTTTTGCAATCGTTTGTCGGCAGACCAGTGCCCGCATCTTTTCGGCACACGGTGATCTCTGGCAGATAGCTCACGTCCAAGCCGCCTAGGTTGACGGAGCGATTGCCCGGGCTGGGGTCGGCGGTTCCGATGTTCAACGGCGTCGGGAAGGAGTGGTTGCCAACACCCGGTGTGTCGTGGCAAGTGCCGCAGGTTCCCTGAAGCATGGGAATGCCGCCTTTAACCAGGCCTCCGGCTGCCACATCGTCGTTAATGCCGGCGACGCCGCTGATGGGAATTTGCAGCGTGTTAAAGAGCTGCTCACCCTGAGCAATGGAGCTCCGCGCCGCGCTCTGATCGTCCTCAGTGTTCAGCGCCCATGTGTCGTAGAGGTTGAAAATGTTGGATGTGAACCGCCCGTCGCCCGGAGTCACCAACCCGCCCGGTTGCTCGAAGCCGGGAAGCAAAAAATGGACGCTGGAATTGATGGTGATAAAGAAGGGTTTGGGTCGACATAGCAGTAGGCCCGCCCTTCGCGCCGTCGTCATATAAATTGCCCGCAGAGCGATCATGGATCTGCGCGGTGAAGAGCTTCGTTTCGAAATCCACAATTTGCTGCTGTTCTTCAGGAGTCGGCCGCGTCCCGTCCCCTTGCGCGTGCCCGACGGTCGCGTCCAGGGACTGGTGCGCCAGATCGCTGAGCAGCGAAGTTGGATAGTTGCTGTAAACGATTTTGTTTGTGCCGGTGGCTGGCGAAGATTCCCGGCCATCAAACATGACCGCGCTCAAGAAAGGAAGGTTTGTTGTCGGCAGCGGCTTCCGGTACATCGAAATGACGTCGGTGGCGTTGCATCCGTAGCGGTTGTAGACGCTGATCACCTGGTAGTCGGCGTTTGCCGGAACAGCGATTCCAACGCGAATTAATCCCCTGCTCAGCAATAGGCTGTAGGCTTCGCGACGTTCTTGCAGCGTGGAGACGTCCACCGAAGGGCAGTTAGCGCCGTCCACCGGTCGGAAAATAGGATCCGTCCCATTCGAGGCCGCGAAGCGCGCTTGAACATGCGGCGGTGTGACCGACCAGGCGTCGCTGGGTTGATGACAGGTGACACAGCGGCGTCCGTTGCTGCCTAAGTCCTGAAAGAAAGGATTGGTCGTCGTGTCGGTCGGTCCTCCCAGATTCAGAGTGGCAAATGCTCCGTCCGGGTCCGCGAATATCTGAAACGGCGGCACAATCCGGTTGGCATTGTCCGCAGTGGCAATCAAGCCTCCGGCTCCAAGAAGAAATACAGATACCAAGAGCGCCGGGCTTTTCTTTCCAACAATCCTGCTACTAAATTTATTGGCGATTGACCACATAACTCCCTCCTTGAACCGCGGCAAATCCGTCCGCTAAGCACATCCGACAGTGCTGTCGTTCTTGCTTAGGCTACAGGCCGGCGAAGGCCTGGCAGGAAACGTTGGGGTGCCAGTTCACGAACGCGCCGTTCGGATTCTCCTTCCATGCCCACACATGAAGCGTGTAGAACGCGGGGAGGCCGAAGCGATTGGGGCTCTCGAAATAATGAAAGAGCTGTCCCATGAGCTGTGGCGCCCCTTGTCCCGGATGAGCCTTGTCCCAGTCGCTCGCAATCACTAGAAAGTCGGCGCCAATCAATTGCAGGTGGCCGTCTGGCATCGGCTCGTAGATCACGATCTGAGGGCGCGTCGCATCTATTACGCCAGCAGCCACGAGGGACAAGTTCACGTAGTGGAGTCCCATCGCCCCCGAGTCGGGTCCGCTCACACAGCCGAATAGAAGCGAGTACCCCTCCCGCTCTGCTACCGACACATCTTTGAAGCGTTCCGTGTTATCCCGAACCGTTTTCAGAAGTGCGCTCTGTGCTGATGTCAATTGTTGAGGTTGCGCTGTCGTCTCGTGCGAGTGACCGTTTTGAGCCAGTGCGCCCCCGGGACAAACACCCGCCAGAACGAAAGCCATCGTCGAATGTTTAAATTGTTTCGCGAGTCGTCCGATTTTCATGTTAGAAGTCTCCTTTGGTGACAAATGTGACCAGCCCATCCACGGCGTCTCATTCCTCATGCGGCCCCGGATGCGCTAAAATCGCTGGCATTCTCAGGAACTGAAATGAGGCACCCAAACTGCCTGCGTTTCGCGGATGCTGCCACCAGAGGCTTTGAATGTCTTTGAGGAGTTCTGAAAGATTTCTTGAGAAGTTCTTCAGTTGGGTGTGCTGTTGAAAGCAAAGCGCTTATACGAATTCGGCTCTTACCACCTCGACGCCGTGGAGCGCGTTTTGCTGCGGGATCGCCAGCCCGTCATACTCCCGCCAAAGGACCTGGAAACCCTCCTTGTTCTGGTCGAGAGGGCGGGCCACATCGTCGAAAAAGAAGAGCTACTCGAAAAAGTCTGGCCGGGCGTTTTCGTCGAGGAAGGCAATCTGGCGCGGCACATCTTTAACCTGCGGCAAGTGCTCGGGGATACCCCCGACGGGCGCAAATACATCGAGACCATCCCCAAGCGAGGCTACCGCTTCGTCGCTGCCGTGCACGAAGACCAAGAACCAGCCGCGGCTCATCCAGCGGCCCCACAGACTTCTGAGCCGGCTCCTCTTGCGGTGCCGGCGCCCCTCGTCCAAAAGAGAAACTTCTGGTTGTGGCCTATCACTTTATCGGTGCTGGCCGCGGCGGGGATTTTGATAGGGCGTCATTTCTGGCCACCACGCAACGCCCCGCCGCAAAGAGCCATGCTGGCGGTCCTTCCCTTTGTAAATTTGAGCGGGGACGCGCACGAGGATTACTTTGCCGATGGTCTTACGGAGGAAATGATTGCCCAGCTCGGCCAGCTCCAGCCCGCCCAGCTCGGAGTGATCGCACGAACCTCGACTGTACGATACAAAGACACCAAGGAGACTGCCGCGCAAATTGCCCGGGAACTGGGTGTGGGCTATTTGCTGGAGGGGAGCGTTCGGCGCGGTGGAGACCGCGTGCGCGTTACCGCCCAGCTGATCCAGGCTGCAGAACAGACTCATCTATGGGCCGAAACCTATGAGCGTCCGCTTACGGATGTCTTGACCATTCAGAGAGAAATCGCCGAGAAGATCACGCATTCTCTTTCCATCCAACTGCTGCCCACCGCGACGAGCGTCTCGGCGAGCTCGCATGTTAATTTGGAAAGCTACGACAAGTACCTCCTGGGCCTGCATGAGCTTGGGGAAGATACCCGGGAGAGCGTAAATCGCGCGATTCAGTACTTTCAAGAAGCCACGGCCCTGGATCCAAAGGACGCCCGCCTCTACGCGGCTCTGGCCGCAGCGTACGATGCCGCAACGACTTATTACAGCTCCCCGGCCGAAGTCATGCCCCGCGCAAAGGAAGCGGCGCTGCAAGCTGTTGCGCTTGACCCCAACCTGGGAAGCGCGCACGTACGGCTTGGCTATGTGCGCTTGTTTTACGATTGGGATTGGCCCGCGGCCGAAAGGGAATATCGTCGCGCTCTCGAAATCAACCCAAGCCTGCCGGAAGCGCAATTGGGTTATGCGAATTACTTGGCGACACTGGGACACTTCGATGAAGCGCTCTCTCGCGTACAGCAAGCCTATCTTTTCGATCCGCTGGCACTCGAAAGCCGCAAGGAAGCGCTTTGGATCTACTACTTCTCCGGTCGAATGCCGGAGACGGTCGAGCAGGCTCAGAAAACGATCGAGCTGGAACCAGCCGCTGGCCTTCCTCATGCGATGCTCGCGATGGCCTATGCACAGATGGGGAAGCGCCCTGAAACCCTTCAGGCTGCAGAGAACGCCATTCGGCTTGCGAACAGCCCGTCGATAATCACCACCACGGCGGCAGCACTCGCCCACGTGGGCCAAAGTCGGGAGGCCAAGCAACTTCTAAGTAAAGCCCTGGAACAAGCCAAGGAACGTTATGTCTGCCGGTTCCTCGTCGCGGATACCTATGTGGAGCTTGGCGACACGGAGAAAGCGTTTGAATCACTGGAGCAGGGGTTCCTTCAGCGATCGACTTGAATGCCATGGATCGGGGTGGATCCCCGATTTAACGCGCTGCACGGCGATCCAAGGTTTCAGGATCTTGTCCGGCGTATCGGAGTGCCTCGAGCATGAAGATCAAAGCTGTTTGAATTTTAAATTGTCTAGTTTCTCCCAGTGGGGGAGAACAATCACGGTGTTTGTTGTTTCCCGATGGAAATGATCCGCGAAGCAGCGCGAAGACTGCACCGAACTGATATGTCGGCTGACCGGAGATCTGATCCGCTTTGTCGCTGTCGAGGTCGTGCCCGTATGACGCGCTAACCGGAAGTATTCCGGGCCAGAAGTCCGGATGTGGGAGGTAGCTTCAAAGTCTCTTCGGCCGATTCCGCGTGGATAATGGACTATTCTATAAGAATCCAGCAACGATCGTGCCGGAACCAGTCGAATCCGATCTATGAGATGGGTCGTAACCTTCGCCAAGCGCGTCATCGGCCGCTGAAGCCTAGTTGGCGACTGATAGATCCAGCTGGTCCGAGTTCGCACTATCCACTATCGAAGATGCTTAGCGCACAAATCAGAACGCTGGCAGCGCGAGGAGACCGCCTTGCCCATTGCCCCGGCCGGTGAACGTCACATAGATCGTCGTACCGTCAGTGGAGGTGGCGATGCCGTTGAGGCTTGCGTTGTCCAGAGGGCTGTTGTCGACCGTGACGCGGCGGATTGCTACCACGGTGCCATCCTGACGCATGCGGACTATGGTGTTGTTGCCTCGATTGGCAACGTAGAAATCCGAGCCGTCATCCAGGGTGGTGTTGCTCGCCCAGTTGACGCTATCCGCGTCCCTCTGAACGGGCGCAAGATCGACAGGCAATTTCAGTAAATCTGAGCTGATGCGAGTAACTGAATCCAAGCCAAAGACTTGGTTGGGAGCACTTCCGAAGACGACAAGGTTGACGACGGCAATCGTGTTGTTGAACGGCTCGCTGACAAACAGTTGCCAAGCCGCTCCCGGCGTCGCCGTGTACGGATTCATGAGCACGCCGAGTCGAGACTCGACACCCTGGTCCGGAGGATCCCAGCTCCGGCCGAGGAGTGACTCAACTGTGTCGGCTGGCGCGAGACCATCCAGCCCCTTGAGTGTACTTTCCTGGACAATGGCGCCGTCAGCCGTAACAACCGAAAATACGGCCTTGCAACTACCGTCTGGCGAAGGGCCGAGGAACGCCGTTCCCACCGCACCCGTGCTCAGGGAGCCGGGGATGACCTGGGACTTCGATGTCACATTGTCGCGGTTTGTGAGGCTGCCCGCGTAGACGCCACCGATCTTCGGGTTGGGTGCTCCGGCGAGCGGCTGCCCGGTCGGATCAAGGATTGTGGATGAACCTACTCCGGCGTCGCCGAACGGTGCGTTCGCCGGCCAGAGGCGGCCGAAGGCGTTATTGTTGGATAGGCCTAGGGGATTGCTGACGCCGGTATACGCAGCGGTATTCGCAGCGCTGTTATGGATGCTGTTGGACCAATGCGGGCTGTTCGCGCTGAACATCTGCACAGCACCGCCCAGGGCTGAGGACTGATCGCCAGTCTGCGCAAAATTCAGCGGGACGCTGAGGATGTCCGGCCTGCTCGGGTCGATCGAAAGGAACGAGCCCTCGCGCCCGACTCCCAAAGCCAGCGGGGCGCCGAAGTTTGACCGGCTGCCGACCAAGATTCGACTCGGATCCAGCACCGCGCCGGGTTGGGTGTAAGAAGGGAAAAGGGCGGGTATGGGATGGGCGCATGCGGGCGGGACCGTGTTGTTAAGAAACGTGCCGACCTGCGAGACCGCCGACGCGCCGGGAACATTTACAGCAATCACGCGGGCGTCGACGTTGGAGATCGCCTGCGTCCGGACCGCTTGCGACGCTGCGTCGCCGCTTAGGAGCGGAATTCCGACTGCCAGGCCGATTATGCCGGGTAAGTTTAGAATGAACTTTCGTACGTTGCTGGGCCATGTGCCGAAATCGATTTCTCTCTTTGCAAGGTTTGTCGATACTGGAGTCGATCCTAACCTCATGATTTCCTCCTCTTTGATAAGTCACGTGGCCATTAGGCATCTCCTCGTAGGAACGGCCTAGTGGATTCAGCAGGAACGTTGTTATCGATGCTCATCGATGTGGCGATGCTCCGGCCATCGTGGGTGCTCATCTTTGGTCGGCTAGCCCGCACGGGTTCTATTCATGCTCGATCAGTTCGAATTGCCAGCGCCGACACCGTGACCGTGTTGATGCCAGTCAGCAGTAACTTCGCCCACCTGCACAGTGGCCGAGGCCGTGACGGTGTTGATGCCGGTGAGAGCTGCCGAGCCGCTATTCAGCACCACGATGTCGGTTACTGTCGGCGGAACACCGGCCTGCCCGGCGTTTATGGTCACGTGAAAAACGCACTGACCAGGCGTGGTGGAGATGCCGGTGTTCGTAGTCTTGTCCATTACGGACACTAACACCACACCTGCTTGTCCTACCAGGATCTTGACATTGTCAGGAGAAGCGGCGCCGGGATGGCAGTCGCTCGTGGAATCGGTGATGGCGATATGGGCCTGCGCGATTTTGTGAGGAGTCGTGTCGATGAATGGAAAGACCGCGCCGGGCGCCAAGCCGGCGAGTAAGGAACTTTCCGCGATGAACTGGCTGTCGTCACCGTGTGCGGACGCCTTTTTGGTGGGGTACGCCAGGGCGACGGCAGAAATCGCGAAAGCAACCAAGAAAAACATGAAATACTTTTGACGTTTCATTGAAATACCTCCTATGACTCAGTTTTTGATGCAGGTGTAGATGGTGACCGGTGGTGAACATGCTTCGACGGAGTCCAGGTGCGCACCAGCGCTGCCGTGTTCTCCCGGCGCATAGACGAGTTCATTTGCTTCACTGGCCGCGAGGCCGTCCGGAGGGTGTGGATCCCCGAATTAGCGGACACAAACCCATCGTCGGTCAGCGTACCCGATTGGGCGGAGGGGCGGAGCGGGAGCAGCAGAGGCGCTGCGACAAGGAGTGCAAGCCAAAGAATTCTTCGCGACTGGGTCATGGAATCCTCCTAACCGGCATTGTATTTACACATCGCCATTCAAGGCGAATTCCCGATAACCGAGACAGTGTCTACGTTGAGTTCGAAGGCCCCACCGTGAGACACATAAACGCGGTCGGTCCTAGGGTTCACGCCAAAGAGAAGAGGAAAGGTATCGACCGGGACGCTGACAGTGATGGTGTTGGTCGCTCCGTTGATGACAGAGACCGTGTTGGCGAAGATGTTCGATACGTAGATGAAGTTGGTTTCAGGGTTCACGATCACGCCAAATGGTCCGGCTCCCGCCCCGATGGAGATGGCATCGACTACGCTGTTCGTTTTCCCGTCGATGATCGAGACTGTATTTGCAGCGCGGTTGGCCACATAGATTCGGTTGGTCTCGGGGTTCACGTCAAGAAACCTGGGCCCACTATCCACGGGGATCGTGGTGATGACGGTGTTTGTTGCACCATTGATGACCGATACGCTGTCGGCCGCACTGTTGGCCACATAGATCCGGTTGGTCTCGGGGTTCACAGCAACGCCTCTAGGCTGAGCGCCCACCCCAACCGTGGCGATGAGAGTGTTGGTCGTCCCATCGATGACCGAGAGGCTGTTGTCGTCGAAGCCGACCGAGTAGACCCGATTGTTCTCGGGGTTCACGGCCAGGCCAACAGGGAGCGCTCCCACCGGAATCGTGGCGATAACGGTGTCCGTATTTGCATCGATAACGGACACGGTGCTGTCGGCTTGATTGTTCACATAGACTAGCTTGGTTCTAGGGTTTACGCCGATACCAGCAGGGTTACCACCCACGCGAATCTTGTCGAGGATAGTGTTTGTTGCCCCGTCTACGACGTTGACTCGGTTGTTCCCGAAGGTACTCACATAGATAAGGTTGGTCCTGGGGTTGACGGTAATGCCTCCGGGTCCGGAGGCTAAGCGAATTGTGGTGATGACAACGGGGTTCTGGTGGGCCCCCCAGACCGCTGATAATGCGACGGTCATCAGCAGGGCGAAGACGCCTAATGTCAGCACAAACTTGCGCATGTTTCCTCCTTTCAGCCTAAAGGTCTCGGCGGCTTCTCGGTCTGCACAATGCTCGACTTGCTTCACCGGGCAGCCGCAGCGGCTAATGTGCGTAACGATAAGGGGCGCGGTCGAAGCGTGCAACAGGCGTTAGCGGGCTGCCCGCTAATGACCGCTCGTGCGTGTTGGTTTCGTTGCGGGGAGTACGGCGTTGGAGTAGAATCCACCCAAATTCGGGCAGGATTTCGCCCTATCTCCCGAATCGCTCTATGCCAGGTTCCGATTCACACGATCGGGAAGAGCCTTCGAAGCCCCAAGTTTCGGACCGTCTGGACTCCTGGAAGGAAATCGCTGCCTACCTCAAGCGTGACGAACGCACAGTGCGCCGCTGGGAAGAACTGGAGAGCCTGCCAGTCCACCGTCACCAGCACAAATCGCGCGCCGCCATCTTCGCCTACAAGTCTGAACTCGACGCGTGGTGGGACAACGGGCGTAAGCGGCTGGAGGGACAGGAATCAGCGGCGGCCGCGAGCCGAAGGGCGTGGTTCCTCTGGCCCGCGGCGGCAATCCTAGTGTTCGTAGGCGGGATTTACGCGCGCAACTTGCTGCGCGGTAGGAGTGCCTTGGCGCACGTCCAGTCGATTGCGGTTCTGCCGCTTGCGAATCTGTCTCAAGACGCAGGCCAGGACTATCTTGCAGATGGGCTGACCGAAGCCCTGACCACCGATCTCGGGAAACTCAGCGTTCTGCGCGTCATTTCCCGGACCTCAACCATACAGTACAAGGGCACGAAGAAATCCATTCCGGAAATTGCGCGGGAGCTGCACGTAGACGCCGTGGTGGAAGGCGCGGTTTTGCGTTCCGGGGATAAAGTCCGAATTACCGCACAGTTGATCGACGCGCCGGCTGACCGGCACGTATGGGCCGAAACCTACGATCGCGACCTGCGCGACGTCTTGGCCTTGCAGGCCGATGTGGCGCGCGCGATTGCCCTGCAGATCCGTGGGAAACTTTCCTCCTCCCCGCAGCCTCATGGAGCGAGCCCACTAAACCCGGAAGCTTACGAGCTTTATTTGAAGGGCCGCTATTCGCGGGATGAGGGCACCGAGGATGGACTGAAGCTGGCCTTTGAATACTTTCGTCAGGCGCTCGAAAGAGATCCGCAGTACGCGCCGGCATATGCTGGACTAGCCGATTCTTACGCCCGTCTCCCGTTCTATTCGGAGACCCGTCCGGAGGAAGCTTTCCCAAAGGCCAAGGCTGCCGCAACGAAAGCCCTGCAGCTGGATCAGACGCTGGCGGAAGCGCATGCTTCGATGGCCTATGTAAAAACTTACTACGACTGGGACTGGGCGGGTGCGGAGGAGGAGTTCAGGCGGGGGCTCGAACTTAACCCAAACTATGCAGATGTGCACCACTCCTACAGCAGATTCCTGGCTTCGTTGGGCCGCGTCGCGGAAGCGCGTGCCGAACTCAAACGCGCGCAAGAGCTCGATCCGCTCTCTCTATTGGTTCAAGCAAACGCGGGAGTCATCTCATACTTTGGCAGGGAGTACGACCAGGCCATTCAGGAACTGCAGAAGATCAAGGAACTTAACCCGAAATTTCCCGTGCCCTACTGGGGGATCGGTCTCTGCTACGAACAGAAAGGCATGTACCAAGAAGCCGTTGACCAACTGCAGAAAGGCATTGCGGTCTCGGGGGGGAGAGGAGCCAATAGTATTGCTTCTCTCGGTCACGCATACGGCCTGGCCGGTCAGCACGGCGAGGGGCAGAAAATACTTGCGGAATTAGAGAAGCGCTCCAAGAAGACTTATGTATCTTCCTACCAGATTGCTCTGGTTTATCTTGGTCTGCGCCAGAACGATAAAGCAATGAAGCAGTTGGAGAACGCCTATCAAGAGCACTCCACCCTGCTTACCTACCTCAAAATGGACCCGAGGTTCGACCCCTTACGGTCAGACCCACGTTTCCGGGACCTCTTGCACCGCGTCGGGCTCCCGCAATGAAACCGGCAGTCCGCAGCGCTAGACTGCTTCACGTTCCAGCCGCCGCTCGCCAAGACTGCTGGTGCCCTCATTTGTGCTAACTGTGCTGAAATCCCCATACTCGGAATGTATGGTCCGCCGCTTCGCCGCAAGCGAAATGTGAGGATGTCACAAGTTGGTCTGCGCAAATGTATTCGGCCTTTGTTGGAGTGAATCACTCCTGGCCAGGATGGAATGCGCTGCGCTCTCTTCCCCATTAGTAATTCAGTCTTGAGAGACTTCTTCCGAGTACGGGTTTGGAGAGCGCCGGGTTCGACCGTTGTGCCATCTCCTCATTCGCCAGCAGACCTGGCAAGAGATCATTTCTACACAGTAGTATCAGCAGGCCGATCAAGCAGCAGCCACGTTAGCCAGCACGGGAGGCCGATATTGTTCATTCCTAGCGAGCACCGCCCAAGCTATGCGGGCGAGCTTATTCGCTAACGCCACGGCGGCGACGTTGCGGTGGGTGCGCGATGTGAGCTGTGCCAGCCACGCGCTCAGACCGGAAGATTGCTTCGTGCGCTGTTGCATGACCGCACGTGCGCCTTGCACGAACAGTCTTCGCAAGTAGGAGTTCCCAGCGAACTCTCGACCCTTGCGGAAGGCCCCTCCGTTGCCGATCGCCGCGATGAGTGCGGTGGCGGTGACTGGTCCGATGCCAGGGATGGCCACCAGTCGTTGGCAGGCTTCGTTTTCGCGAGCAGTCTTCTTGATCAGCGCATCGGCTTCGTCGATCCGCAGATCCAGGTGATCGAGCTCCAGCTTCAGTTGCGCCAGCAGCATGCGCAACGCGCCGGATAGTTTCGCGTCGGCGTCTTCCAAGATCCCTGGTAAAGCAGCATCCACATAACGCCGTCCCTTTCGCAGAGTAATTCCGCGTTCCAGCAGTAATCCACGAATCTGGTTGATGACTGCCGTGCGACGCATCACCCAGCGCTCGCGCACCCGATGCAGGGACTGCAGATCCAGCTGGTCATCGGTCTTGATCGGTACAAAGCGCATCGTCGGCCGTGCGACCGCCTCAGCGATCGCTTCGGCATCGATGTAGTCGCTCTTGTTTGTCTTCACGTACGGCTTCACATACTGCGCCGGAATCAGCCGCACCTGGTGTCCCTGTTCCCGCAGTGCCCGGCCAAGAAAATGCGAACCTCCGCAGGCTTCCATGCCAATCAACCTGACGTGTACGTTGGCAGTGAAGCGCAGCAACTGTGTACGCGGGCACTTCTTGCGCACCGAGACCTCGCCGCGCAAGTTGAGCCCGACCAGATGAAAAACTGTCTTACCAAGATCAATGCCGATGGTGTGTAGTTCCATGGGACGCCTCCTTCGCAAGCCTCTCATATACAGGCTGCTGGCTTGGTAAAAGCGGCGGACCATCCCATTAGTAATGCAAATGTTGCAGACGACGGCATTCGCAAGGGTACCCGCTCGGACGAGATTCGCCCAATAATCCGTCCCCGGCCACTCCCTCCGCTACGACCTAAGCGCGCCGCCTCCGGCGTCGCAGGTCTTCGCTACGGGAGTGGCCAGCGCAAGACAAACCATGCTCTAATGTCGGAAACGTCGGCGGGCAAAGCTCAGCCCGAAGCTATTCCACTTAACATATAGGAAGCGAGAGGCCGCTGCTCCCAAGGCGAGCGGGTGCTTTATGGAAGGGACCCAAACGATTGAAAGGGCGGAACCGGAAAAGCAGAAGCCGCGAAGCTGCCGGGCGCAGGAATTGGCCCGAAGCAGTGCCCAGGAAAATGTGCGGCAGAAAAAGGCTGGCCTACTGAACTGGGAACGTCGGCGTGACATTTAGGCGACGCGGCAGCTAAAGCAGAACACAAGAAGATCGGCTCTCGCGCACCAACACTCCCGGTGCGACGGTGGGAACTCGATTCGACTGACCGCTCCAACGGTGAACGCCGAATGGCTGTGGCAGATGCGCTCGGTCACCGCCGTATTTCAATTCGGCAGGTTGCGCTTCTTCAAGAATGCGGGAAAGCGCGGGTCGCTCCGCAAGTTCTTTAGCATCGGGTCCAAATTCGTGAAGGCTAAGTTGCCTTCGTGTTGAGCGTAAGCCCGGTCGAGTCACTGGAATGCTTCATCTCGCTGGTTTCGACGTGCATAAACCGCGGCGACACTGTATGCGGCGCGTGTACTGTATTTCGCAATTAGCTCTTTCAAAGCGGCGTCGGATTCTTTTTCCCGGCCCTGTGCGGCGTACGTAACAGCATATAACCAAGCACGTGTGGCATCGGTTCGCACTCGCTCGATTTCAGCCAATGCATCCTGCTGCCGCCCCTCCATCACATAGATTTTGCTCAACAGGATAGGGCCGGGGAAAACATCGGGACTTAGTTCAAGAGACTTCTTGACATCGGCTTCAGCTCTCGTCTTGCACAGTAAGAATGTCTTGCGCGCGATAATCGTAATCGTGAGACCAGAGATGGCTCTGGTCCTTCACCTGTAGCAACTGCGACGTAATGCGCAGGTGCTCGCCGCTCTGCCGCAGGCTGTTTTCAAGAACATACTGGACGGAAAGATCCCGTCCAATCTGGTCCAGGCGTTCGTCCTTGTGCTTGTATCCCATGACCGACGTTCGCGCGATCACACCCAACTGTTCCGGGTTAAGCCGGCCTAGCTGCGAAATCGTTTCCTCGGTGAGACCGTCCGCAAGATATTCCTTATTGGGATCGCCGGTGAGATTCTCAAACGGCAGCACGGCGAGCATGATCTTTCCTGGCCGGGGCGGTGTTACGTCCCGAAAGTGCCGCCAAGACAGGTAACCGACGACGACCAAAATCAGCGCGGACGCACCCAGTACGGCGGCTTTTCGCGAATATCTTGGTGCTCTTGGTTCCCGCTCACCTACTTGGCCATCGACCTTGGGCAACGTATCGGCTTGCGGTTCGAGTAAGTCCCGAGCGGCTTTCGAACTCTCCTGCCATTCGACTGGTGCGATCAGCCGGTACCCGCGCCGCGCCAGAGTTTCAATGTACTTGGGATGGTCGGCATCGTCTGCGAGCGCCTTGCGCAGGATCGCCATCGCAACGTTAATGCTTCGATCGAATTCCACGACGGTATCGCCCGGCCAAAGAATCTGCTGTATTTCCTGGCGGGTAACAATTTTGCCTTGCCGCTCCACCAGGATTCGCAGAATCCGGAAGGGCTGCTCGCGGAGCAAGACTTTTGCGGACCCAGCTTCCGCAGGCGCCGTTCCGATGGAGACAAGTTCACCGGTGCGGATGTTGAGCTCAAATTCTCCAAATCGGACTTGCTCGGCCAGATTGGTCGAGTTATTCATGGGGTCGCGGCTAAACTCCCTTCCGTGATCACGTCCCTTACCGCCGTCTAACTCATTCTTCTGCAGACAAATAACAAAAATAACCGCGAAATAATGCCTAAGTGTATTTACCTCCGAATTGGGAAAGAGTCAAAGTGGCGTCGTGCGGACCACGACCAGGATGGCGCTGAGCCGGCGGGAACGGACGTAGCAATGAACAGTAGCGAGGAAACAGACTTCTGTCGCCGAGCTTTTCTAAGAAGTGGTTCCGCGACGATGCTGGTGGCAGTTCTCGGAGCAATTGGCGTATCTGAATCTCAGACAATCATTCACAGGGGGAATCACACGATGCCGGCCGACGCAAACATAGTTAAAGACCTGATGAAGCAAAACCTGCTCGGAGTTTTCGGTGAACGCGACGCCGAGAAGCGCCGTTCCCTGATCGCCAAGATTTGGGATAGGAAAGGCATTTTCATTGACCCACATGGCCGTTACGTTGGACATACAGCTATCAACGATGCCGCAGAGCAACTGCAGCGTAGGCTTCCCGGTTTTGCATTCTCAGAGTTGGCGGATGGAGATGCATACAGTGGTGTCGGACGCCTCCCGTGGGGCTTCGGTCCACTCAGCGAGCCTCGGAAGATCACTGGTATCGATGTGTTGGTCGCATCTGATGATCGTCGGATCACCGCCCTCTACACGTTCTTGGACGCAGTTAAGGGTTGATCTTTCGCCAAATAAAACTAATTCATAGAAAGGAATACACGATGCAAATGTTCACGAAAGTAGGCCTCGACGCCCTCCTGACACCGGAGAATTGCGTCTTACTCCTCATTGACCACCAGCCTTTCCAGTTGGCAAACGTAAACAGTCACGAGCCCACAATGGTGATCAACAACGTCACAGCTCTAGCCAAAACGGCGAAGGCCTATGGCATTCCGACCATTCTCACCACCGTCAATGAGGAACGCGGGGGTGTAATTTTCAAGCAGATCCAGGCGGTCTTGCCGGAGCAGAAGCCGATTAACCGCACTTTCATCAACGCCTGGGAGGACCGCCGCGTCGTTGAGGCGGTGAAGAAGACCGGCCGGAAAAAACTCGTCATCGCCGCGCTCTGGTCGGAGATGTGTCTTGCAATGCCCGCTATCCACGCGATGGGGGACGGCTACGACGTGTACGTGATCACCGACGCGTCGGGCGGCGTAACCCCGGAAGCGCACGACATGGCCATCCGCCGCCTAGTGGCTGCGGGAGCCCAACCGATTACGTGGCTTGGCTTGGCGGGAGAACTTCAGCGTGATTGGGCGCGCACAGAGCACCTGGAAGAAGTGGCTCAGGTACTGATCGACCATGCCGGCGCCTCTGGTTCTGTCTTCATGTGGGAGATGCAGCTGCTAGGTGCCACACAATTCAAGGGCGCCTAGAGCTTCAAGAAGAGAGGTCACATGGATACGCCGCCCGCAAAAGGTAAAGGAGACGGACTGCTGCTCATCCTTCTCCTTACAGTGTTCTTTGCCGCTACGGCAGCGGATCCTGCCTTTGCGCAGGTGCAGCTGCCGACGGTGAATCTGGGGGATACGAATTTTCAGGACGGTTTCGGGGCCCCTGGGTGGTTTTTGGAAGAGTTTCCCGGTGGCTATGCCGCGGGCGAGTTGAAGGACTCCAAAGGAAAAACGGTTCCTGGATCGAGCCGCGTTACCACCTACAGCACGACCAGTCACGCAGCCTTCGCCAGCAGGAAGCGATTCCTCCGGGGCTGGATAGCCGCCGAGGCGTTGCTCCCACTAGTCGACCTGGATGTGCAACTCGCTAATGGCACTGAGTCGAGAGTCCGCGGCTTTGCCGACATGACGGTGGGCGCTGGACTGCAGTGGGCGCGTAAAAAGATTGGGAACGGAGTCTTCGTCCACCGTGCAATGATCGACGTGGGCGTGCCCACCGGGAAATACAGCGCTTCACGCCCTGTGAACCTCGGAAATCATTTCGTTGTCGTCGACCCCTACTATGCTTTCACTTACGAGCGCAAAAAGGTGGAGTTTAGCGCTCGACTCCACTATCTGTGGAACTCTATCAATGACGATCCGTTTGTCGGATTCGGCATTAAAAACCTGCAGCCGGGACAAGCCTTTCACATCAACTACGCGACCTCCTACGAAGTGTTCAAAAATGTAAGGCTCGGATTCAACGGATACTGGTTGCAGCAGTTGACCAGCCACGAGATCAACAGTGTCGCCGTACCGAATTCCAAGGAGCGCACTGTGGGCCTTGGCCCCGGAATTCAGCTGGGCGGCCAGGGAGTCTGGTTCCGCGTGAATAGCTATATTGAAACCGATGTGCGCAATCGCCCGAGTGGGGTCAAGGTGACTTTCCGCATTTCAAAAGCGCTCGCGGCCAAAGAACTTAACCCCGGCGCAGACATGACGCTCAGCCGCCCGCTCGCTCGCAGCGTATGCGAGTGAATCTGAGGCTCGAAAAAGATAAATCGTATGACATGAATCGACATAGTTGTCGATGGCGGGATGAAGATTTGGCGATTGGTCGAGACTCGAGCGTGGCGACGGATTCTGGCGTAGCACTGGAAATCATTGTCCCGGAGGAGACGAGTTTCAATCCTTCAAGTCGCAAAAAACGGAGGCGCATAAGCGATGGAGTTTGCTGCGGAGCGATTGGCGCAAACGAACGCCACGTCAAGAAGTACTAACAGACTGAACGACGGGGGCGTGGTGCTAGGGGCCAAGAATGAACAATCAACGGCCTTCGCCACGCTTTCCGACCAATACAAAGAGCAACTTTTTCGTGCTGCTCATCGCATTACGAAAACCCGTGAGGATGCCGAAGACGCAGTGCAAGACACACTGCTGAGAGCGTTTGTTCACATGCGCGACTTCGAAGGCAGGTCCAACTTCGGAACTTGGCTCACAAGCATCACCGTCAACTCGGCGCTCATGATCCTCCGAAGGAAACGGTCTATGCGTGAGATTGCGATGAGCGATAATAATGATTTCGGCGGCGAGCTGAAATACCAAATAACCGACCATGCTCCGAATCCCGAGACTCGCTATGCGCAGACCGAAAAAGAGAGAATTCTGAGGACAGCGATCCAGCGTCTACGACCGAACCTCCGAATCGTGGTGCAGATTCAACTGCAAGGACTTTCGATGCGGGAAACAGCAGAAGCATTAGGCATCTCGTTGACGGCGGCCAAAGCGCGACTGTTTCATGCCAAGAAGGCCCTACGAAGGTCGGCCCTCGGGAAGCTGGTGGGCCAGCCTCGATTTTCCGGCAAGTTCTGTGTCTTGCGCCCGGGACTCCTGGGGCGGCGGGCACCGGAACACGGTTTCGCCATTAGGAGCAGTCAAGTCAGAGAAGAAAGGAGATGAGGATGTCATCGAAACTCAAGGAACATCACAACGTAGAATCCCGAGCAACTGCTGCCCCACAGAGGGAGGCGGTCAATATCTCAGCAGCGGATTCGCCGCGCCTCGAGGAAATCAGAATTCGAGCGTACGCAATCTATATTGAACGTGGGAGCCAGCCGGGTCATGACCTTGATGATTGGCTTCAAGCTGAACGAGAACTCGAACCTAAGACGCGGTCCGCGAATGCGGGTGATTAAGGGAGTCCAAGAATTCCACAGAGGCAATGACTTGCAAACAAAAAGGGCCGCATGTGGGCGCGGCCCTCTTCAGTAGTGGCTTGCGTATATTAATTTTTCTTCGCTGTGGTTTCCCTTCGGCTTTTTTCAGGTTCCGTGGCAGTCTCCCGCCTCCTGGCCTGAGCGTCTTTCTTCCGCGAAAGCTCCAGTCGCACAATCGCTGCTATCTTTGGAGTGTGGACCTTGTACCGCGCTGCAGTGCGAGCGAGGTTGGAGTCTTTCGCAAGTGATTGCTTCGGGTTGTATCCGGGGCAATAGAGGTCGGACGCGAGTGCGCAGACGACGAGAAACCGATGTACGTCCGCGGCGGTCATGGCTTCTACGGCTGCCGCCGCGATCTTCTCGTAGTCAACTGCCTGCGCACCCCATGACGTTTTGCTTTTCTTCTCCTCCCACGCATACACCTTGCAGAGACGGCGGTGATTGTCGTGGCCCAAACGCCGGAAGTAGTCGAAGGCGACCATCTCCAAGTCTGGCCGGGAGAGAGCGTCCGGCAGCTTCTTGCGGATGGCTTCGAGGATGCGGACTCGCGAGAGCTTCTCGACGCGCTCGGCAAGTGCTTCCTTCTTACGTTGAGCTTGCTCCTGTGGCGTCGGCTGATAGCGGGTCACGCGATTGTGAACGTTACAGTTCTCCGTCTGGCAGAGATAGAAAATGCTGCCAGCCCCTTTGCCGTCAATGAGAACAGCGGCCTTCGTGTTTGGGCACTCCCCTTTTGCTTTGGCTTTACGGTACTGCCCTTCAAAGAGCACGTCTTTGGCATGGCCATTTGTCTGCCATGCGGGAACCTGCGAAACGCGCAGGGGCTTTTCGCCTTTCTCCTCAAGCGGCTTCACCTGAATTTGCACGAGTGCTTCGACCTTGGCTCGGTAGCACTCGCGGTCCGTGCAAGTGGACTTCTGCCGGACTTCGGGAAAAAGAAGTGGGTTGCTGCCCGTTCGTTTCGGGCAACGAGCGCACGCTCCCGCCTTGGGCAGAAGTGTTTCGTCCTGCGGGTCAAACGGCGCGTTCGTGAGGTCAAGATGGATTTCTCGCTCAATCCATGCGCGAAGTTCCCGCACCGTAGTCGCCTGGGCCTTCTTGTCTTTCAGGATGGCGGCGGCGTTCCGGTAATGCGGAAAGCATTCCTGCAGAGCGCGGCGTTGGTCGTTCGGCTGCAACCGTGCGATTTCAAATGCATGAGCAACCGTCAGCTTGTCCTCATAGAACGCTTGCTTGGCTTCGGCAATGAGTTGAATCAAGCGCAGCCGCCCGCTTACGTACGCGGGCGATCTGCCAACTCGTGCGGCGATGGCTTCAACCGTGTAGGTGTCGGGTTCGAGTTGAATCAAGGCGGCGTATCCCTGCGCTTCATCGAGCGGATGCACGTCCACGCGCTGTACGTTTTCAATTTATCTTCAGTCTGAAAGAAGCGTTCTACCACGTACACCACGGCGGTTGCTGAACGATGTGGAATCGTTATCTATAGTTGATTCCACGACGTGAATCAGTTCGCCTTGGCGACGTGGAGCGTAGCGGAACGGCGCCAAGGCGAACTGCGCGCTTACCTCTGGAGGACCCGTGATCAAAGTTCAAAGAATTGTCGTGCCTGATACAAGGCAGCGGAGTTGGGTGTTGTTCAACGCGGAGCAGCAGCCACTCGTTGCTCCGAACCGATATCTCTCATACCTGCACTGCTTGGGGCGATCCCCCAACACTGTTCGCGCCTATGCTCATCATCTCCAGGCGTTTTTGAAGTTTTTATCTGAAGAAGGACGGGATTGGAAGACCCTGACGTTAGCCCAACTTGCCCAGTTCGTCGCCTGGCTACGTC
>WNGH01002287.1_pt1 | contig 28066 bp, 25 predicted proteins | sample 5400631 | NCBI WGS metagenome assembly WNGH01 (sample SAMN13153373, study PRJNA577476) | soil metagenome | isolation source: 115 cm soil or saprolite under Garry oak tree replicate 1 | place: USA:California | collected 2016-06-15
AGCAGCGCCTCGACCGCGTAGACAGCGGAGAGGACACAGCCCTTCATATCGCAGGTGCCGGGACCCAGGATGGTATCGCCATCGACCAGCAGCGGCCGGGCGGCTGCAGTATCGACGGGATAAACGGTATCGATATGTCCTAGCAATAATACATTCCCACGACCATCGCCCTTCAACACGCCATAAAGATCATTGCCCCATTTTTCACGTTCTATACTCGTTGCTTCCACCCCTAGATGCTGCAGGCGCTCAGCCAGCCAGGCGGCTACGGCATCCAGGCCGAGTTTATGATAACTATATGAGTCAATTGCGCACAGTGTACGCAATTCTTCGATATATTGCGGCAAGCGCTGCCGTACATAAGCCTCTACGCTTAATACAAGGGACTCCATGATGAACTCCTCAAACTAGGGTCTCCTCCATTAGGGGGAACGAGCGGGCCACACAGTCCCCCAGACTGCGACCATAAAGGCCCACCTCTACGGGAACCGAGAGCGGGCGACCATAAAGGCCCACCCCGCGCCACTCCACCACCCTCGCCCCTACAGGAACCTCGCCCTTCGGGAACCGAATTTCCTCTGGAATGATGGAGAGCCTCAAACTAAAAAACCTTGACCCAATTTATCGCGGGGGTCGATAAGGAATTCATGGCGGCCGGTAATGAAGGCAGTGCCGCCGATCTCGGGAACAACTGCGTCGTGCGGCCCAATCTGTGCCTGGCCTACAACCCTACCGCTGAATGCACTAGCTGCCCCCAGGATACTCTCGATGATGATTTCCTGACCAGCAGCTATTTCACCTTTAGCATAATGCAGGGCGAGGCGGGCCGAGACACCGGTGCCGGTCGGAGAACGGTCCACCTCTGCACTGGCAAAAACGCAGATGTTACGGCTATGATGTGCAGGGTCTTCGGGTGGGCCAGTCAAGATCGTGCCGTAGAGAAAGCTCAAATCTTCCTCAAAGGGATGCTTCACAGGTAGAGTCGCACTTACTGCTTTTTTAATCGCCTCCCCTGCCGTCACGAGCTGTTCTACCTGTTGTGGGGTAACACTCAATCCTACATGCTCCGCGGGTAGGATAGCATAAAATGCACCACCGAAGGCGATATCTACGGTCACCTGCCCGTAAACAGGCAGGTCGAGTTTCACGTCGCGAGCATACAGGAACGAGGGCACATTTAGAAACGATACACGCTGCACGTGCCCGCTATTGTCGAGATGAGCAGTGGTCCGCACCAGGCCTGCCGGAGTATCAATATTGACCGGTGTTTGCCGGTCCCGTGCCGCCAGCGCACCCGTTTCTAGTAACACGGTTACCAGCCCGATGATGCCGTGTCCGCACATGGTACTATAGCCCTCGTTATGCATGAACAACACGCCCAGGTCAGCGCCCGGCGTCACGGGCGGCGTGACTACGCAGCCATACATATTGAAGTGCCCGCGAGGTTCCCACATCAGCGCCCGGCGAATGTGATCAAGATGATCGCGCATATAGCGCCGCCGTTCCAGGATGGTCTCGCCCTGCAACTCAGGCAGCCCGCCGGTGATGACACGTAACGGTTCACCTGCCGCGTGCGCATCTATAGTCGTAATGACCATTGTACCTTCGGTATAAGGATGCTGATTCCAGTTAAGATGCATACGCTCTTGTATTTCCCTTCCTCACTGCTGTTGCATGCCTGCCTCTACCTGCAGGATCGTGATTCCAACCATGACCGATAAGCAGCCCGCGATCTGCCACACATCCAGGTGTTGTCCCAGCCAGAAGTAAGCGATGACGCCGCCAGCTACCAGCTCCAGCATGCTCACAATAGCGACGCGCGTGGCATCGATGCGGCGCAGCGAAGCCAGCACAAGGGAAAATGGGATGGCCATTCCTACGATACCTACTACAGCTATCAATAACATATGAGGTACCGTCCAGGTGCCAGCCGGAATAACCCAGGGCGGCTGCACAATCAGCCAGAACACTCCGGCTACAAACGCGCCATACGTTGTAGCGGTGAGCGCAGGCAGGTCCTGTCCAATGCGGCGGCCGACCATCAGGTACACAATAAAGGCAACGATAGAAAGTGAGGCAAAGAGCAGGCCTATGCTGTCCAGGCCAGCGAGATTATTCCGCCAGGCGCCAGTCAGCAGGACAATGCCGCCAAAGGTGAACGCCAGCGCTGTGATGACAAACGTCGAAGGCATCTTCCTGCGCCAGATTGCTCCCCCAAGCGTCATCCAGGCTGGGGCGCTGAACTGGATCACATAGGCTATGGCGAGCGGTAAGCGGCTGATCGCTACAAAGTATGTGAAGGTGACCACGGCCAGGGATAGGCCAAAGAGCACAATCCAGCCCCAGTAGCGACGTTGCAGCTTCAGCGCTTGACGTTGTCCCAGCAGCAGCACAGCCAGCAGGGAAACGCCACCGATAAGCATGCGAAATTCGACAAGCGTGACAGGTGTAATGCCCTCGTCGAAGAGCAGCCGTGAGAGATTCCCGTTGAAGCCAAAGAGTAGAGAGGAGGCTACTACCATCAGGTAACCTGCCAGGCGACGGGTAGTAACCTGCCTTTCGGAACCCATTAGAGCATGCCGCCGCAAAGACTACAGTAGCGCCGGTTTGTCTGTTCGCGCCCACAATGGGGGCAGCGTACCAGGCCCGAATCGGTCTCTGACGACGCTGAGGATGCAGGTGTGCCTCTTCGTAGAGATCGGCCTGTTTCAAAAACTCCGACGCGCTCATCTGGTCGCGTTGAAAGAGCGTTCCGCCGGCAAACTTCATCATCAACGTGAGCATTACCTGTGAATCCTGCACTGCCAGCAGCCCGGCGCGATCGGCAGTAAATTCTGATTTGCGATCCCATTCCAATAGTGCCGCTTCGATGCCCATGCCAACCAGGCGGCCTATGCCCAGAGTCATATCACTAATGATGGTAACCAGCAGGCTTATAGCGCGCGCCATCGTCTTGTAGAGCACATGTCCCGATTTGATGTGGCCGATTTCATGGGCGATTACCGCCAGCACTTCATCTTCATTCAACAGATCGAGCAGGCCAGTAGTGACGACAATGTAGGGGTGGTTATGCCCGCTTGTAAAGGCATTGGGGACAGGAGTCTGTGCGACGTAGAGTTCCGGCTCGCGCACATCGAGGATAGCGCTGGCTTCGCGCAGGAGTCCATATAACTGCGGGCATTGTGTTTTGGACACGCGGACGGTCTGGGCCACATTCTGGATATAGGCGACGCGCTCGGGGAGGAGTTCAATGAATTTACGTATGACGATATCGAGGCCGGGGACTCGCTGCAGCGCCCCCAGTGCAGCCCGGTCATAGGGATGCTGGAGGGCTACGGGGTCTAAACCAGGGAAGCGGCGCCGCGCCTTAGGCTGAGCGGTGGACATGTAGGACTCCTTCTAGTGCCCAGCGACTACAGCTCGAAATCAACCGTCACGCGGGGCAAATTTAGTTGTGCCGCCGCGCGCGCCCATGTCCGTATCGCCTGAGCCACAATTTCATTGTCACGAGGTTGTTGCAGTTTCTCACGCTGCACCACGAGTTTCGTCATCACTTGTATACGCCAGACCCCGTTCGTACGTTGCAAACCGGACGGTGTCGCCACCCGCAAAAGTGCAGCAATACGGGGAGATTGACGATTAACGACCTGGAGGATATCTGACCAATGCTCATGCAGCACACAAGTAAATTGTTCTGCAAATTCATCGTAGCGAGCACGCGGCTTCTGCTCCACGGGGTGCCTCCTCGTCTAACTCAAGGTGACTGGCATATACAGAGTATAACACATCCTGAGCGTCAATGTGCAGGGTTGCACCCACTGTTTCGGGGTATACTCTTTAGAAGGCAAACGTGACTTTATATTGACAACGAGGAGGTCATTATGGCGCTCATCGACAGCCGGTTGGTGCGTCTAGCGCAGGTACTGGTGCACTACTCTTTGCATGTTCAGCCCGGCAATCTTGTCGCCATCCATGGCGGCATAGAGGCTCTTCCCCTGCTGCGTGAGGTATATCGCGAGGTCTTGCGCGCTGGTGGATACCCCCAGTTCAACCTGGAGGTCGAGGAGGCACGCGAAATTTATTTGAAAGAAGCCAGCGACGAACAACTTGATTTTGTCTCACCGGTCACGCAACTGATCAATGAACGCTATGACTGCCTGCTCTATATTGACGCCGAAAGCAATACTCACCGGCTCTCGCGCGTGGATCCCGCACGGGCCGCGAGGCGCCGCAAAGCCCATGATGCAGTGGACACCGCGTGGTCACAACGGGCTGCACAAGGGCTGATGCGCTGGTGCTATACGCAATATCCCACACAGGCTTATGCTCAAGACGCGCACATGTCATTGGAAGACTACTGTGAGTTCGTTTTCAACGCTGGTATGCTGAACGATTCCGATCCCGTGGCATGCTGGCGGGAGATGGCCGCCCGGCAGCAGACGCTGGTAGCCTGGCTCAAGGGACGCAGGCAGGCGCACATTTTAGGGGAAGATACCGACCTTATGCTCTCCATAGAAGGTCGTCCCTTCCTGGCCTGTGATGGGCATGTCAACTTTCCCGACGGCGAAATCTATACCGGCCCAAGCGAAGACAGCGCCCGGGGAAGCATTCGTTTCACCCTGCCCTCCAGCTACGAGGGACGCGCAGTCGATGACGTCCGCCTGCATTTTGAAGATGGCCGTGTTGTCGAGGCCCATGCTGGCACCGGCGAGGATTACCTGTTGAGCATGCTCGACATCGACGCAGGAGCAAGGCGCATCGGCGAGTTCGCATTTGGCATGAACTATGGCATCCGTGAAGCTACACGCAACATTCTCTATGACGAAAAGATCGGGGGCACTATACACCTGGCACTCGGTCGCAGCTATCCTGAGTCTGGTGGGCTCAATATCTCCGCGCTCCACTGGGATATGATCTGCGACCTGCGCCAGCAGGGAGAGGTGTGGATCGATGGCGAGCTATTCTTGCAAAATGGCAAGTATAAGCTACTGGGATGAATTGTAATATTCAGCGGCTATAAGAAGAGGCTGATCCTCTTAAATTTTCCACCAGTTCCTGTGCCATCTTCTCGCTGCAGCCAGCGCTTTACGCGTCTCTGCGGTCAAAATCGTTTTGCAGCGCTCATACTCCCAGGACGTCGCATACAGGTCAACTATGCCCAGGTCGACTCCCAGTAATGGCTCGACGACGGCTACAGTGCAGTATGGAACGTATGCCAGGCTGTAGCCGCCAGCTTGCAGCATGACAAGTCTGCCATCGCAAACCTGCTCCGCCAGGCCGACCATGAGCGTAGATATCTGGCGGAAACCCTCCATGGTCATCATCATCTGGGCTAGTGGGTCGAGCCAGCTCGCGTCCTGGCCTGCCGTGACGATGATCAATTGCGGCCGGTATTGCAGGCCGAGCGGGATAACGACGAATAGTATGCCGGGGTCCTCATAGAATGCATCCTGCGTCCCGTTGCCATGATGCACGTCCCAGTCGACAATCATAATACGTTCTAGCCCAAATACGCTGCGGGCATGGTGAGCAGCAATCACGGTATTGTTAAATATACAGAAGCCCATGGCTTGATTCCTGGTGGCATGATGCCCGGGGGGTCGCAACAGGGCATAGGCGTTGCGCACCTCACCTTTCATCACCGCGTCAACCGCGTTCATAGAGCCACCTGCTGCATACAGGGCTGCTTCAAACGAACCCGGGCTGAGTACCGTCTCGTCATCGACCCCGCCCCATGCGCCCTTTGATGGGCCACCCGCCGCGTGAGCGCGTATGCCGGCGATGTACTCGCGTGTATGGTACACTGCTATTTCATCCTCGGTAGCTGCCCGCGCGGCTATCGGCAACATCTGTGCCGTTAATCCAGAGCCGTCAAGGAATTGTTTGATGCGCTGTATGAGGTAGAGCGAGGAGGGATGGGGCTCCGGTGCGACTTCAAACGAGCCGTCGCGCATCGTGACGGTCGCCTGCACGCCGGTATCGTGTCCCAGGTAATGCTCATCGAAGACGAAGCCTGTATGGAAGGTGGGCATAAAATGTGTCCTTTCATATATGGTGAGGCTCAGAATCAATCTCTCTGGGCTATTATGAGGAAGCTGTGATTGCGAAAATCGATAAGTCCCAGCCAGCGAAGGGTTGATTGGCCTCCGCGATGAGAAAGTCAAAAAACGCTTGATTGGTCATGGGGTTATCATATCACAAGATATTGGCTCCCTCGAAGGTTTTGTCTCGTTTTTCTAGTAAGGATGGAGACCCACGGAGGAATCCGCATTGCATGCATAGTATGAACATGGTACTATAGCGACACCATGGATCAACACAATCAAAAAAACACTATCGACGAAATCGACCAGCACATCATCGAGGCGTTGCAACAAGACGGGCGGCGTCCTTTTACCAAGATTGCCGCAGACCTTAGCATATCTGAGGCCAGCGTGCGCCAGCGGGTGGCGAACCTGATCAACACGCAGGTCATGCAGATCGTAGCAATCACTAATCCTATAAAGCTGGGCTTCTCGCTGGCAAGCATGATCGGGATACGTGTTTCCGGTGACCGGCTGCTGGAGGCAGCGCAAGAGATATCAGCTTTCGAGGAGGTCATCTACCTGATCATCTGCACAGGCAGCTTCGATCTGCTGGCAGAAGTGGTTTGCCGCGATAACGATCACCTGTTGAGCTTCCTGACTGAGAAGCTGTACAAGGTGCAGGGAGTGCAGCAGGCAGAAACGTTCATGTATTTGCGGGTGTGCAAGGATACAGGAACACTTGTGAGGTTATTTCCTCGGACATTAAACTGAGGCGAGTAGCTGATGTCTACCCGGCCGCGCACAATCTCCTCCGTATTGCGCTGCAAAAAGCCTTTGTTACGAAGCTTCAGCAGCTCATCCCGATGCACCAATAAAAATGGTTCGTATTTGTAATTGGTGATCGTCCCGTTATTCCGGTAGAAATGTATGGTTTTGGGGTGTACGCCAAGTACGCGGGCCGCTTCTTTGGCACTGAACCATTCCTGGCCGCTGCGTATATCATCGGCATCTGAAGATACGCCGTAGGTTTCCACCGGCTCATGCACCACGACGCGCACACCCAAGACTTCGAGGGCATTTCGCTTTTCCTGGAAGGTGGCCTGTTCATAGCGCCCGCGCATCACATTCAGGAAGTTTAAAAAGTCCATAATCCGCTGCTGGTAGGCACCAATGACCTTATCTATGTTGCCGGAGCCGATCTCCTCCTTATAGCGCGCCAGCTCCGCTTCCTGCTTCGTAATATCTTCAGAGATGAGATTGTGCATGTAGCTGCCTGGCGCGTACTTCTCCCGTTCGCGCTTCGCTAGCTGAATGGTCGCCTCGATTTTTTGGATTTGCTCTTGGCCGGTCGTATCCTCTAGGAGCGCGCTGATGGCTGCTTCCAGCTCTTGTTCCAGCGCTGCCTGCAAGACCTCAATGCGCTTAAATAAGACGCAGCACTCCTGCCAGACGATGTCGTCGAGCGGGTTGGTTCGGATATTGGTCGCGGACGGGCAGGCAGCATACCGATTTTGCATATTCGTACAGCGGTAGAACGGATAGGATTTGTCGGTGCCTGCTTGCGTCAGCCGGCCTTTTTTCTGCGTCCGCGGCTTCATCGAACACCCGCACGTCGCGCAATAGATGTGCCCCCGGAGCAGGTAGTCTTCTTTGTTCAGGGGCAGATGGCTTTTATCCGCTTTATTGATTTTGAGCTTCGCCTGCGCCCGTTCGTAGGTGACTTGATCGATCAGCGCGGGTATGCCGCCTGGTATTTCGCGCCGGTTCGGATGCGACTCAGACTTTCGCTTGCCGTCTGGCCCGATGGTCTGCTTTTGTTTGCACACGACCAGGATACCGATGTTTTCCAAGTCCTGGAGCACCTCTCTGACGGTGGTGAACCGCCACAGGCAATACTCTAGCTTTACTTCCATATACTGCGGCGGCATGCCCTGGAATTGCTTGGCATAGGTCGGCGTCAATACCCGATCTTCCGTGAGTTTGTGCGTGATGGCCCGCAGGCTCATGTCCAGCTCTGGGTCGATAATGTAAGCGGTCTTCTCTTTGTCTGCCCATTTCCACCCATAGGGTGCCCGGCCGGTGCCGACCGGCAAGCCGACCTCGACGCGCGTCTGCCACCGCCGATTGGCATACTCGACAATCTTTTCACGCTCGCTCTCGGCGCTCCAGGCAAGGATAGAACGGATAAGCCTACCGGTGAGGGAATTGTCGATGTTTTCGCTGACGCTGACAATCTGGCCGCCGTTGCTCTCGATCTCCTCAAAGATCATGGCGGAGTGCACGAAGTTGCGGGAGAAGCGGCGCAGATCGAAGACGATAATTATGTCGGCCATGTGGTCACGAATAAACTGGCGGGCCAGGGTCAGCTTTTCGCGTAAGCTGTAGTGGATAAAGCCGCTCTTGGCTTCACGCAATACTAACACTACCTCTACATCGTGCAGGTCGGCGTATTGCTTGCACTTCTCCTCTTGATAGTCCAGGCTCTCGCCGTCCTGCTCCTGCTTGTCGGTGCTGACACGGCAGTAAATAACCGCCCGTTTGCGTGGTGTAGCCAATCATGTATCCCTTTCTGGCTGATGAACGAGTTTACTATGTATAACGAATAAGCGAGCTTACTTCACCCAAATGTGTACCGGACAGGCTACGAACCAAACAGCTAATAAAAGATGCGTGCCGGAGATTTTGACACTGGTCACGTGGTACAACGCTGGGATGTGGTAGGTAACGAATTGGCAGCGCCAGGTCACCCGAACCGCGCCGGTGATGCGTTCTGAGCATGGATAATGCAAGCCGGCGCTGCTCATGGTGAGCGCCCGTTGCGCGGTGAGCAGCGCGGTCAGCTTGTCCTGTGCGGTCGCAAACCGAACCGAGGAGCGATCGCTGCCCCCACGAAACGCTAACAAATTACGAATATAGACGCTGGAACCTTCGATCTGGTTAATGGCATTGGCCGGAATGTTGCCGGACGTGCCGGGTAAAAGCGCATGAGCGGCGACCGTCGCCAAACCGTAGCCGTTCGCGCTGCCAGCAGGCACATACACCGCTCTATCTGTTACAACCCACACATTCGCCTGACTCACCGTGGTAAAGCCTGCCGGCAATATCTGAGCGATGATCGAGCCATTGGTGATCGTGAGCACGCCCCGCGCGGTGGTAGCCGGGTAGGTTTTTACACCGGTCGGACTAACCTGAGCGACGGCGGTAAACGTTCTGGCTGGCAAGAGGACCGCCGGGACGCGGATAACCGCCCGCATCACCGGCGGCTGGTAGGGAATAAGCACGCTCATGGCAATAACGAGGCAGAGCGTACCCACTAACAGGAACGCGGGAATGAGCGAAGGCTGGGGTGCTGCTTCTGCTTCCCGGACAACATAAATATGCAGGGTCTCAGTCGGTTCGTCTTCCACCTCAAACATCGCCCGCTCCTACTGCTGCGGCTTGAACTGCGTGCCGTCGTTGAGATAGGTAAACTGCTGGTTGCCAATATGCACAATCATGTCTATTTTGCCGTCGCCGTTAACATCCTCAAATTCGGCGGTCACCGGGATTAGGCCAGGGTTGTCGCCAACAATGGTCGGGCCGCTATAGATACGGGCATGCGCCACCTGGCCGCCGGGCAGCTCAATGATGTCGACGCGGCCTCTTAAGTTCGTCAAAATAAAATGGGTGGGATGATCGGTGCTGTCGTCATGGCCTACCACTGCATCGGCCTGGGAGGTGCGGGGAAACCCATAAGTGGCGTCGAGCTGATACGCACTCCACCAGGTGCCAAGCATCTGCACCCCAGCCCAGAGCAAGAGGCTGACGATCATGCCGATGCCGATAAATACCAGCCAGTGCTTCGGCTGCTTCGGCGGCGGTTCATCATGGATGACAATCCGTTTATTCCCGCGCTGGATAACCTGCTGGCGAGGTTGTGTATAGCGGATCGCGCTGGTAGGGGGACGCTGCGTGTAATATGAGTCGTCTTCTTCGGGGTCATATTCCTGGGTTCTGCTGGCGCGCGGGGGTATGGTATTCATATGCCTCTTCCCTTTACAAAGTCTGTCGCCTCGTCAGGCGTCATTAGACCGTCCTGCACATAGAGGAGCACTTGATAGATCAGCAGCCCATCTTCGTGACAGGTACAGGTTGGGTCCCAGCAAAACGGCTGGTATTCATAATCGTCAGAGAACGGCATTTGATACTATCCTTTCACGCGGTCTAGGAGAATAAGACGTTTTATATAGTTTAGCCTATTTACGCGATACTGTCAAGATATTTACAGAGGTAATTTGACAATATCCTGTAAAATGCTTGTAAAACCTGTTGGGGTGGGCTATGACGACAAGCGGCGACGAGTGGCTAACAATAGACGATATTTATGAGCAATTAGATAAAAAAGTACCACGGGATACGATCAGGTCATGGATACGGTCGAAGCGATTACCGGCATATAAACCTGCCAGAACGTATTTAGTTAAGCGGGAGGATCTGGAACGGTTTTTGAGGGAGAGCCGGACGAAGCCGGATGACCCTTCTTTTTAGCCATTTTATGGCGGACATATCCGATCATCTGCTCTAGCGCCTCAATATCGCTCTGAGGCAGGGATTTTACGCCGTCTGCAACTTGGACCCGCTGCGGACCGTATTTCGTCTGAACAACAATACATCTACCCATTTAAGTATTTTCTCCATTAATCGCCAGTCTACCGGCTTTTAGTATTAAATCCGTAGCTGTAAACACCTCACGAATAGCTTTGTCAGGTGGGCGTTCGCCTTTCAGCCAGTCTTGGATGTAACCGCGACTATGGGTCGCCATTTCATCAGTCAATTGGCCTAGTTCGTTCATCGTAAGGTGCGCCGTAGCCTCGGCCTGGAACTCGAAAATACCGCGATGCGCAGAGCCGATAAGTGACATCTACTTCCAACTAGTGCTATAATGCCAGAGCAAGCATACAAATGCTGAAAATGTGAAACAGTCCATTGTCCTGAACGACCCAGTTGCCCAAACTGTACTTACCTATAGAACACGAAGGAGACGCACCCGCGATGATGGAAACGCTTCCCATGGGCACAATATTGCAGGGACACTACCGTATCGAGCGTCCTTTGGGCAGCGGGGGCTTCGGACACGTCTATTTAGGGACAGAGCTGAGAACAAATCAGCCATACGCTATTAAAGAATACCTGGTGACCGGCGCGAGTGGGCAGGCACAGCTTGAGCATGAAGCACGCGTATTGAGCCGACTACATCATCCCAGTCTCCCAGTCTTTCAAGAAGCATTTAATGAGCGTGGACGTTACTTTGTCGTGCTCAGCTACATCGATGGCAATGACCTGACGGACTACATCCGTATCATACGCCAGCGCAACGAAGTCGTTCCACTGGCGCGTATCGGGACCTGGATGCTCTCTGTCTGTGATGCCGTAATCTTCTTGCACAGCCAGCAGCCATTTGTTATTCACCGCGATATCAAGCCAGACAATGTTCGTATCACACCCAGTGGTACCGCGGTCCTGGTAGACCTGGGCAATGCGAAGGAAACGGCCGATGGGGCGCGCACGCTATTTTTCATCCGTCACCAGGGCACACCCGGTTATGCCCCGCCAGAGCAGTATCCCGGCGGAACCGGTACAGATGTTCGTTCAGACGTCTATGCACTCGGTGGCACCCTCTTCTACGCGCTTACAGGGCATGAGCCGCCAAGCGTCTCGACGCGCAATCAGTCACTTCAACAGGGCCAGCCGGATTTACCGTCGCTGAAAGAATTGCTCGCGAATAACCCGCCCGAACAGGCTGCGGACCCTGCCAGACAATTCAGGTTAGGGATCTCAAAGCCCGCCAAACCTGCGCCGCGTCATTCGCGGCACCTGGCACAGCTTGGCCAACTCCCACCTGAACTACTCGATCGTCTCAACCGCATCATATGGCGTGCCATGGCGTTGAGACCAAAGGATCGTTACCAGTCTGTCACAGAATTTAGCAATGATCTACGCAACGTCATAGCGGCGATACCTCCACAGCCTCCGCCGGAACCCGCCAGACCTGCGAACCCATACGCCACTGCACCTGATCTGCCGCTCCTTTACGAGTCAATGCAGTCTACAAAGGAAAGTAAGGAGAAGGAACAGGCAGCTCCCGGGACACAGGCAGGTGTACCACAGACCTCGCCTCCTGCTGCAAATCCGGCACAGCCATCGTCTACTATATTTTATTGTCCCCGGTGCAATACTGTGCTAGCTCCGCAGGCAGCATACTGCCCGCGTTGTGGGCTTGCCCTATCTAACACATCAAAGGCTAATCCACCGACCACGCCGCCGACGGAACCTGGCGGCAACAGCAAAAATTCATTGCCGCAAAACAGGGCGCCTGCGCATGATATTTCGACCGACCAGACAATGATGATTACACCGCCAGCAGAACTTTTGGCGCGAGCACCCATAACTGGTGGTCCACCAATGCCTGGGCAGCCCGGCTCCCGTACACCTGTGTCTCCTGCAGCTTCACCTACTTCCCAGGGGATGCAGCGCTCAGTTTCCAGCTCACCTATACCGCCATTAGTACTTCCAGCGGCATCCCGCCAGCAGAACACGTCACATGCGAGAAATAATGGAGACCCGCCCGCGCTGCCAGCAGCACGCACATCCACACAAAGATCCGGAAGTAATATATCTCAGCCAACCTCGCGTGCTGCCAGATTCAACATGCGCCCGCTGGTCATCATTATTATAATCGGGATCGTGGTCATAATTGCGCTCGCGCTCGTCTTATTCTTCGCAAGCAGGACAGGAACTCAATCTTCGGCTAAAACCGCTGAAGGGTATCTTTTCGAATCACGGCAAGCAGCATATGAGCAAAACATCTCTCCCGGTACCACCTTCAACAGTGCGTCTCCTGTTGTTGGGATATGGGCACGTCGCACAGGCTTTTCTCCCGCTTCTGACAGCGCGCAGCGCGTGGCTGGAGCGCAATCTAGGCGTATGTGCAGTAATCAGCGGGATCGGCTCACGTAGTCACGGACTCCGCATCTACAGTGATGGGATTGACGCCAATGTGCTAGCACAGCAACACGAGGCTTTGCATTTGTGCGAAGACGCGGGCGAGCATGTGGGAAACGCGGAGGAATTTATCCAGAGAGGAAAAGTGGTAGGAGCTACCCTCCTCATTGAACTTACCACACTCAATCCCCAGAGCGGGCAGCCGGCCCTTAACCACATACGCGGCGCTCTCCAGGCTGGTATGGATGTCATCACGGCAAACAAAGGTCCCATAGCTTATGCTCAGGCCGAACTACAGTCCCTGGCACAACAGCACAATGTGCAATTGCGCTTTGAGTCAACAGTCATGGACGGGCTACCCATCTTTAATCTTGCACAATTCACATTGCAGGCAGCAGGCATACAGTCATTCCGCGCACTGTTGAACGCAACCAGCAGCCTCGTTCTCAATATGATCGAGCAGGGATATTCACGCGAGGAAGCAATGCAAAGGGCACAGGAACTCGGCATTGCAGAAGCTGATCCCTGGCATGACCTGGACGGCTGGGACGCTGTGATGAAGACAACCATACTCGCCAACACGCTCCTCGAAGGCAGGCTCTCTCCTCATATGGTCAAGCGCACAGGCATACGAGATCTCCCCCTCGATGATATTCGTGCTGCCGCGCTCTCCGGTTCGCCTATCCGCCTGGTCAGCAAGGCAAGTCGGAGGGGAGAAGTATTGACCGCGGAGGTAGAACCGCGTAACATTAGTACAGAAGATATTTTGTACGTGGGCAAGGGAACTTCCAGCGTCATCTCGCTTGAAACCGAAGCGATGGGGACTATCACGCTGGTCGAGCACGAAACGGCTACAATACAGACGGCTTATGGAGTACTTAGTGACCTGATCACTATTCTACAACAGCGGCGCAGGGCGCAATTATGAGGAGGCGTCATGAGCACTACGAACTCAACAGTCGATGTCATTGGCATAGGAGGAGCAGGAGGTTTCCTGGCTTCTTCACTCTATCGTGGCGGCCTGCGCCCGCGCATGCTCTCGCGTGGAGCAGCGTTACAACAACTGCGTGAAGTTGGACTGACGATTCTGACCGATGACAAACAGTATATCTACACCCCTATTAGCAGCGCGGCCCCCGACGATGTGGAACACTTTGCCCCCATCATCCTGCTGACCACTAAATCTTACGATATTCCTGCGCTGTTAGAAGAGCTTGCTCCCCGGGTGACAGCAGATACACTTCTGGTCAGCGTACAAAATGGCTTTGCCGCCTATGACGCTATTTGCAGCGCCTTCGGGCCGAGCAGGGCAGTAATGGGTGTGCTGTATGTGAGCGCACGCATCGTCTCACCGGCCGTAATTGAAGTGATCTCGGGCGTTGGACAACTATTGTTGCCAGAAACCCATCGCACTGCGCTAAAAGGGATTGTGGATGCACTGGACCTGGCTGGCGTCGAGGCAGACCTGGTAGATGACATCGAGCGCCGTATGTGGATGAAGCAACTCTTCCTGGTGCCCTTCTCCATCGTCAATGCTGAGTCACACCAGCCCATCGGCATGCTGCGCGAAGATGATAGTGCGCGTGCCCGCTGGGGCGTCATAGCCGAGGAAATCGCCGCTATAGCGCACGCATGTGGCATCACCATGCCTCTTGATGCTGCCGACGTAAGCCTGGAGGTGGCGGAGCGCTTCGACCCGCAGGCCGACTCCTCATTCGCACGCGATGTCTGGACCAATCGCCCTAACGAGGCCGAAGCGCTCTTCGGACCACTGCTGCGCCGGGCAGGTGAACATGGGATACACAGCCCGATGCTGCAAGAGGCATATGACTATTTTGTAAAGTGACTCCATCCAGGTCACGCGCGAGGGGACCGGGCACCCGCAAGGGGTGGTCCCTCGATACATCGGGGACCTACTACATTTCTCTCTCAAATGGAGCTTGACAGAGTGCTAGCCTTTGTAAGTCAGGACCCTGCCCCACAGGCTTTTGGTTCCCCAGATGCCCGAGCGCAGGCACTCAAGCTGGACAATCTGGCTATGATCGACAAAGAGGTTCACCTCCGGGCCATAGTTTTTGATATACCAGGCAAAAACTTCGGGCTCTGCCGCTTCGAACATGACCTTCTCCAGTCCTAATGTACCAATGATCTTCGCCACGGCATCGGTTCGCCACGTTTTCACATTCTCGGTGATCCCTTCCGATTCGATCATAATCATGTATGCTCCAGCCTCCAGGAAGCGCCTGGCCTGCCCGATGGCCCACTCCACGTCGCGGGTGCCTTCAGCCTCAAGCTCCTCAGCGGCACTTGCTCCGCCAGCACCAAACTGGATTCCGACCTCTGGCTTGGCCTTGAGCCCGGCCCGCTGTACCTTCTCTACCAGGCGCAGCCAGTCATCAACAGGGATTGTAATAAAGCCGCTGGATATCTCCAGGATATCAAATCCCACGTTACGACATTCCTCAATATAGTGATTGACTACCTCGGGTCCCTGAGTAAGGACATGCTCGATGAACCCGCCCGTGGAAACCAAGACATTGTGGCGATGGGCCAGCTCGATAATCTCTTTCAGGGCTTGCGGGGGCATGAGCGTAAATGATCCTCCGGCGAACTTCAGAGAATCTACGTAAGCTCCCATGGTCTCCAAAACATCATCCAGGTAGCGTTTCCCCATCGGGGTATAGTACGGGCCACGAATCTCGGTAATGCCTCGACTACGAGGCTTCTCCTCGCGCTCGTTCATATGGATGAAAGTGAATCCGCGATCGCTCATTATACGCTCCTTTTCACGTTGGCTAAAAGCTCTGTCAATTGCCGCACTTCTTTATTTTCCAATTGTTCCACGGTTTCTTCGATGGAATGACGCAGCCTCTCGTCGCTATAGGGGGCCGCGAGGCGCTCAAACTTCAACACTGCCTTTTCCCAGGACATAGGGCGAGTATAGGATCCCTCGTAATCGTGTTTCTCGATGGTGAGTACCGCATCGCCCTTGAGGAATACCTGGATACGACAAGGCATCTCCTGCGGGAAACGCTTGCTGAATTCTTCGTCGGGCCGGATTGTGACCTTGCGCAGCAGGGATTGCACGTCCTCGCGAACAATACGCTCTGGCACGTATTGCGCAGGGGTTACTTCCCCGTCAATGAGGGCGACTGCTGCCATGTATGGGAGACTATGGTCGGCCTCTTCCTTGGTACGTACCTGGTGTTTGTCACCTTCCTCTCCTCCACCAATGATGTTAAAGGACACATCAAAGATGGCGATCTCGATACGTTCGACCTGCTCCGGGCGCAGCTGGTGGGACTCTCTCAGTTCCAGGATGCCTTCGAGGGCAGATTGTGAGTGAAACTCCGCGTTGTACTTTTTGACGCTGGTGCGCCGGACTAACTCGAGATTCTCATGCTCCCAGTCAATCTCAAACGGCCCGGCAATCGTATCCATGAAACCTTTGTTGCCCTCGAAGACTTCAAGCGGGCCAGTAATGCCCCGCATTGCCAGGAAGGTTGCATGGATGGCGCCAAACACTGTATTGGGGTAGGCCAGGCCTTTCCAGTTGGAGAGACGCCCGGTGCGAGTGACGCGCAAAGCATTATTGGCAGTGCCGCTGATTGCGATGGCATTGGCAGCCTGGTCTTTATCAAGGCCTAATGCTCTGGCAGCTCCGGCGGCGGATGCATATGCACCCTGGGTGGTATGATCGAAGCCTCGAGCTCGCACGGGGGCACGCTCGGAGAGGCGGCACTGCACCTGGTAGGCTACTGCCAGGGCGGTCAAGAAGTCTTTGCCGCTTTTTCCGGCGTATTCGCCTGCTGCAAGGACCGCGCCCAGGTTGTCGCTAGGATGGCAGGTCTCCCCCCTGGCAAGAAAGCTGTCGTTGTAGTCCAGATAGCGTACAAGGGCAGCATTGTAGAAGGCCGCCCGGTCGGGAGCGGTCTTGCCCCCGCCGATCAGCGTAGCGAGGGGATTACCTCCAAAGTCCTGGAGGTGGGTTCGAAGCATTGCGAGAGGCGGTCCATCAAGCGCTCCGATGGCACACCCCAGGGCATCCAGGACGCGGATCTTGAGTTCCTGGCGGGCCTGCTGCGAAAGGTCTTCATAGCTGGCCTGCACTGCGAAGCGTGCAAGCTGCTCAACTTGGGTCATCTTTAACTCCAATCCAACGCGATGGCTAGTCGCGCTGTACATATCCCAGGTCACGTGATGTGCGCCTGGCTGCTTCACAGACCAGGGGTATATAGTGAGTACGTTGTTCGTCGCTTAAACGGGCCGAAGGGGCTACTAACGTTAATGCTCCGGCAACACGGCCTGCGGCATCGAAGACCGGGGCTGCAAGGGCAGAGACGCCTGAGACACGCTCACCGTCACTGGCTGCCCACCCGGCAGCGTGTACTTGTTCCAGCTCAGCTTGCAATCGATGGGGATCAAGGGATTGATCGCTGTCGAAATGAGCTATGCTCGCAGCTGCCAGGGCTTCGCGTTCCAGCCTGGGCAGCCAGGCAAGAAGCACTCTGCCTGCTGCTCCTCGATGCAGCGGGAGAGGCGCACCGACGCCGGCAAACGGGCGCAGATTATGGGGACTGCTGACCACCTCAATGACCATGCGCGCTGCCTCGTGCCGTATATGCAGTTCCGCGTTCTCTTCCGTCTGTTCGTTGAGCCACTTCAGATGCTGAAGTGCCTGTCGACGTACATCGATGCTATCGGCTACCAGCATTCCCAGGCGCAAAAGCATCATGCCGAGACGAAATCGCTGTCCATCCTTCATGAGTAATCCATGCTCGCTCAAGGCCTGTGCCAGGCGATAAACCGTTGGCAATGGCAGGCCTGTGCGAGTAGCTATTTCCAGTGGTGACAAGGCAAGATCGCCGCGTGAAAATACGGAAAGGATGGTCATTGCCTTATCAAGAACGCCGACTCTGGTCTCTCGCGCTTCTAGTAGTTCCATGGGTTCTTATTTCCTTAATATTCCAATATATGGAGTATTTTCTAAAATATGGATTTCTTATGAAAGAATAACATGTGCATGTTCTGATTGTCAAGGTATGGGGTTGACATCCACTCATCATGCTTCTGGCGGGCCTGCGGCCCGCTTTGGGAGAGGGAGAGTGTAGCGAGGACACCTCGCGCTCCGGCAGGAGGCTTCGCCCCCTGCACTCCCATTTATGAGTGGATCTCAGAGGAAGGGAGGGTAGCGAGGACACCTCGCGCTCCGGCAGGAGGCTTCGCCCCCTGCACTCCCATTTATGAGTGGATCTCAGAGGAAGGGAGGGTGGCGAGGACACCTCGCGCTCCGGCAGGGGACTGCGTCCCCTGCACCCCTGCTTGATGAGTGGATCTCAGACGTACAGTCTTGACAAGGCTATAACTATCTGCTATAACAGTTATTGCGGATAGTTATATATGTTTTCATAGCGAAGGATAAGCAACCTCCAGACATCGAGCTATAGGTCCCGAGGTCGGTGTATGGCCAGGGTCAAGAAAGGAGCACTCATGGAAGCCAAACAATCGCCCCGTTCTGAAAGGTTTGCGCCAATTAGGAAGTTAGTACAATGGAAAACTGTAGGAATAGCAATCCTGCTGATTTGTGCATTGGCAGCCTTGGTATTAATTCTGGTTTTTCACCTGTATGTATTATTGTACTTTCTGGGTGTGATGATTGTCGGTACTCTCGCTTACGCCCTCAAGACGAGGTATTGGGGCGAAAGAATTCAACACTGGTACGAGGAAGATCAGGAGGAAGATCGACAAAACTCTCGGGATTGACTTACCCATTGGGTCAAGGTCAAGGAAAATCACTCGACTGAAATACGAAGCGTGGAAAACTGAAAGGAGTGACTAAATGCAGGCGAAAGAAACGTAGCGAGTAATTTGATGAAATAACACCTCACTCCCACATCTCCGCCAACGATTTCCGTACTCTATTCAACCACCCGGGCAGCGACGAGGCCCAGGAGAGGCGCTCCAGTACATCATCAATTAACGATTCTTCCATCCCTTCCTGTGTGAAGAAGATGTCTTCAAGTGGCCCGTTGATAATGGCAATCGGGGCTATCAACATAAGAGCATCCACAAGCACTGCCGCTTCGCTGGGAACAGGAGGATAGATGGCGCCATAGGCCTGCAAGAAAGTACGGGCACGCTCGGGCTCCAGACCACGTTTGACGAGCGGGCGCGTAAAGTTGCTATCGGGACGCCATTCCAGAGCACTGAAGTAGAAGAGACCGTAGGCCAGTTCGATGATGCGCTTTTCCCAGCGCGATGCGTCCAGGCCCAGTACTGCAGTGACCCCTTGCGGGCCAAAACGCAAGTTCAGCGCGTGATAGTCGCCATGTATGTGGAATTCTGGCAGGCCACGCACCGAGCCAATCGCCATCATGGACGCCGGTAACACAGCTTCCCAATGCTCAACCCAGTGCGCGAGTGCTGCGACAATGGCTTCTACCCGGGTTTCTTCGGATTTGCTACGCGCCAGGTTCAGCCAACCCTGTACCAATCCTCCGGCCTGTACTTCTGCCGGCCAGTGATGCTCTGGTCCTGGATAAGCACGCGAAGCCTGGTGAAGCTGGCCCAGCATCGATCCCGCTGCGGAGACCCATTCCAGGCAATGCGGATTGGACGTGCTGAAGCGCTCGCCATCAACCAACTGTTGTAGTTCAAAGGCATCGTCACCGATGGATACCACAGGCTCGCCCCATGGGGTCAGCCACAACGGTGGAACGGGGATGCCTGACTGCCTCAAAAAGTCCTGGAAACGGTAGCGATGGTGGCTATCTTCTTCAGCCAGCCCTTCCGGGCGTTCTTTGAGGATGTAACGCTGCCCGGCGGTCTCGACCAATATATTTAATAGCCCGGTACGCGACGATTCTACAGTACCCAGGTTGCTCCACTCAGCTACGCCAAAGGCTCGCATGATCTCGTTCAGATCAAGCAGGTCCCCCGGCCCCTCTTCCAAATGTCCATCATCATGCATATATGCAGGTCTCGTGCGATGTAGAAGCCTTACGGGAATCCTGTCTGGGGGACAGTAGCAAGGCTCACACACCAACTGTTATAGCCCTTTAAGCGCCATAAATGTCGCGGCTACGCCCCCTTCACATGACGCCAAAGCGCAACAACTATTATAGCCCCTTAAGCGCCATAAATGTCGCGGCTACGCACTTGCCTTCGCTTCGCTCGGCTAAGGGGCGGATTCATCGCTCTCGTGCTTATTTTGTGAACACTCTTAATGTCTCGGCTACGCTCCTACTTGACGCCAAAGCGCACCAACCGTCAGAGCGCCTACAATTCTACCGGCAAATCGTTGCGGGTGCCCCATTCGTTCCACGAGCCATCGTAATTCGTCAGTCTGGGGAAGCCAAGCATCGCCAGGCTGAAGAGAACCGTTGTCGCTGCGACGCCCCCATTGCAGTAAGCAACAACTTGTTCCTCTGGTTTCACTCCTGCCGAGGCGAATAGCTGGGACAGTTCTTCGCTACTGCGAAAGGTGCCATCTGCCGGGTTGATCATTTCCTCGCGCGGGATATTGATGGCGCCGGGGATGTGACCGGGACGGCCATGATCTCGTACGATCTTGCCGGTGTACTGCCCGGTATCGCGTGCATCAACCAGTTTTATACCCTGCTGACCAAGGATTGCCAGTACATCTTCAGCAGTAGCACGCAACCGAGGCTGTGCTACAGGCGTAAAAGTGGCGGGAGGATAAGCAGGGATGGTATCAACCAATGGCCGGTGCTCACGCTGCCATTTGGGCAGGCCCCCGTTCAATACCACTACCAGGTCATGGCCATAATAGTTGAGCGCCCACCACAGGCGCGTGGCAAACTGCGATGCCGGGTGAGCATCGTAGGCAACGACGAGATGTTTATCACCTATCCCCAGGCGCTCCATTAAACGCGCAAAGCGCTCGGCCGGGGCAATTTGGGCTTTTACTGTCTCGCCAGGGTCAACAATATCGCTGCTCCAGTCGATATAGACTGCGCCGGGAATATGCCCCTGCTCGTACTCATCTCGCGCTCCGACGTACGAAGCCTCCTGCACTCCATCATGCTCTACCGTACGCACATAGCCACGCATGTCCACAATACGCACGTGTGGATCATGCAAATGCTCAGCCAGCCAGGATGTTTCCACCAGAAAGCGACTGCGTTCCATATTGATACCTCACTATTGTTCTGCTGCGAGTTACAGCAGTCGGAGCCAGCTCACGAAAACAGCCCCGCCGCCTCTGGATTATTTGTGCTGACAAAATGGGCGGGCGCACCAAACAGATTCATTGGCGTCACCTTCTCAATGGTCATTGACGCGTTGGGTGTTTGCGTAGTCACGTAGCGCTGCACAATCAACCCCAGGGGGCGGGCGAGAATCAGCGCGGCTGTCGATGCCAGGATTACGTTATTCAGAGTATTATACGGACGGCGCATTCTGGCTACCGCCATGGCAGAGAGGCCCGTCAGCATACCGGACACTGCCAGGTTGGTACCGCAGCGTTCGTGAATCGCCAGTTCGGGCGTGGTTGTGCGCAGCAATGTCAATGCTTCCTGCGCCGCGGGGAGAATAGCTCCGGCCGGCACATCTCCAAAGACAAAGAAGCCAGCAGCAAAGGAGATGCCAGCAAGGCGCACGTCTGGAAACTTCCTACTCAACAAGACAATCGTAGCGTGCTCGAGCGCGTGATTCTGCTTCACAGCGCCACCCAGCAACACTTGTTGTACAACCTGTACCAAGGGATTAATGGAACTCACCATACTTCGGCGCGGAGACCCCGCGTTCACGCGCGGGGAGGAAGCGCCGCTCCTTTCTTGCGCTAGCCCCTTGCGGGGAGCGTTTTTCTGTGCAGAACGCTCAAAACTGCGCCCGTAAGGGCCTGTGTGACGGGTAGATTGCTCTACCGCTCCTCTCGACAAGGTTATGACGCGGTTTGTGTGTAGAGAGCACTGCTCTAACCCCGCTACTGCTGTTTAACCCTCCACCGTAGCAGTCAGAACTGAGGAAGCATCCTGACGTACCTATGTATTCGCGTCTAACATAGCCCGATAGCTACCAAGGTAACCCTGGCTGAGCCTGGACAGGATAGTGAACGTGCCAGCCTGGGCGAATCTGCCCAACAGGTACACGTCTTAGCGTTCGCTAGGGGCTTGCCCCTAGCTTCAGCTATAGGGTTCCTGACCGGACAATCCTTCCTAAATGTATAGTAAACCCTTTGTGCAAGTTTCCCTGAACGGGGTCTAGGGATGCTGTCCCTGGCAGGTCTGAGGTGTCCCCAGCCTCTTCCTTTCTCCCGCCGCCACAGGCAGCAGAAATAACTTGCACATAGCGTTAGTTAGCTTACCTATAGGCGATATTAAAGAGAACTACTTCATCGCCAAAATTTATAACGTCACCGTCTCTTAATGTCACCTGCTGATAAATCCGTACATTGTTCACCATCGTCCCGTTAGCGCTGCCCAAATCTATTAAGAACCACTGGCCATTGTCGAACCAGAGGCGCGCATGGCGACGGGAGACTGTGCGTCCCGAGATGATCAAGTCATTGCCATTCGTGCGCCCGATAGTCGTCACTACCTGGTGAAAGAGGTAGGAGCGACCGGCCATCTGCCCGTTCTGGATGGTTAGACGAGCCAGCACGAGACGACCATTCGGCCCCATGTAAAGGTCAGAAGCTGCAGCCCTATCAGACAGATCATAGCCACAGGTGGTACAGAACATGCGAGAGCTGGGATTGGCGGCACTGCAGCGGAAACACGTCAACGTCACCAGTTGATTCTGGGAACCCAGATCTCGGGAAGGAGAGAACAACCCCTGTCCTCCTAAAGACCCCGACTGAGGCGGCAGGTCGGGCTGCAGAACAGGGGCTGCAGGCCACATAGGGCGCGACGAATCCAGCAGCACACTCTTCAAGGCCACCGTTACGGCATCCATCGTTTGATAGCGGTCCTGCGGAGATTTAGCCGTCATTTTTACTACTATTTGCTCAAGCTGCGGCGGTATACCGACTATGCGTAACTGCTGCACCGGTAATGGCTCGTTCAGTTGTTTTACCGTGATGCTCACCGGGCTATCCGCATTAAAGGGCACCCGGCCGGTCAAGCAATGAAACAATACAATGCCCAATGAATAAATATCGCTGCGGCGGTCCACCGCCTGCCCCGTTCCCTGTTCCGGGGACATGTACTGTGGCGTACCGATGCCCGTCCCGACTCGCGTGAGGTTTGTTGTTCCTTCGAGCATCTTCGCGATGCCGAAGTCGGAGATCAAGAGATGCCCGTCTTTGCGCAGCAACATATTGGCGGGCTTCACGTCGCGATGTATAATGCCGTTGCTATGAGCGCATAGCAGCCCATCAGCGGCCTGGATCATAAAGTCCACGGCTTCCGCTATAGGAATCGCTCGCCCGCCCTTTAAGCGATCTTTTAGCGTCCCGCCCTCGACGTACTCCATGACAATATAGGTGATGCCATCTTGCTCACCAAACTCATGAATGGTGACAATATTGGCATGTGATAGCCTTGCAACAGCCTTGGCTTCCTGCACAAAACGCTTCAAAAATACCGGATCGCGCGCGTGATATGCCGGGAGCACTTTGATGGCAACATAGCGATCAAGTGTAGGTTGATAGGCCTTGAAAACGGTCGCCATTCCGCCCGCGCCAATTCGCTCCACGATACGGAACTGGCCCAGTGATTTGCCAACCAACATATTCAGATCTTCATTGTTCATCGCTTGCATACCAAGACGGCTCCTCTAAACCTCCGGACAGCCACGATGTTTCGTCACACGGCACCCTATCCAAATGGACAGGTATGCTCGTTCAGCCCGCATTTGACACCTTTTGTCCGTAAGGAATGACTCCTCTGTTTCTGCCACGAATACAATCGTGTAGAACCCTGTCTCTTTGCAGGGGTGGGCCAAGAGAGTCTTCTAGTGAATTGGGCATTTCTGCCAATCTAGATTATACAGGTTGCAGCTTTCCCTGTCGAGAGGCAGCGTTACCCCTCTAGCAATAGCGTTTCCGGGTCTTCTACCAACTCTTTGATGCGCACGAGAAACTGCACGGCCTCGCGACCATCCACAATGCGGTGATCATAGGAGAGCGCCACGTACATCATCGGTCGAATCACAACCTGGCCACTGAGGGCTACGGGCCGCTGCTCAATCTTGTGCATACCCAGGATACCCACCTGTGGCGCATTCAGAATCGGGGTAGACATGAGGGAGCCAAAAATGCCGCCATTGGTAATAGTGAACGTACCACCTTGAAGGTCAGTGAGCGAGAGCTTGTTCTCCCTGGCCCGTGTCGCCAGGTCCGCGATTCCCCGTTCAATTTCGGCAAAACTCTTGCGGTCAGCATCACGCAGCACCGGCACTACCAATCCCTCTTCGGCACCAACGGCGATACCGATGTCATAGTAATGCTTCAAAATCATATCGTTGCCCCGGATCTCAGCATTCAGGTGCGGAAAAGCCTTCAATGCTCCGACGACCGCCCTGGTAAAAAACGACATGAAACCGAGGGACACGTTATGGCGCTCTTTGAAAGACTCTTTCCGCCTGCTGCGGACCTCCATGACTGCACTCATATCGATTTCATTGAAGGTTGTGAGCATGGCCGCGCTATGCTGAGCCTCGACCAGGCGCTGGGCAATGGTCTGCCGGCGGCGCGATAGCGGGACTCTCTCCTCACGGCCGCCGGCTGCTTGAGGCAGAGGAGCAGGCGTGGGGGTCGGAACAGGTACACTTGCAGTTTGCGCGACGGGGGAGGACTGGGGAGTCATTGGAGCCAATGCCGGGGTCTCTGGCGCGGGGGCTTTTTGCGTGCTCGCATTCTGCTCCAGGTAGTTGATCACATCATCTCTGGTCACCCGCCCGTGCTGACTGCCGCTCTTCACCTGTGAAATGTCTATGTTGTGTTCCTCTGCAATCCTGCGCGCCAGGGGGGATGGCGGTCTCTGTCCATCAATGGATGTTGGCGCGGGTAGTGGACCACTGGCACGCGCCTGGACAGGTTCGCGATGTTGTTCGCTGGTAGTTTGTGCCGGTTGCTGCTGTGCGGCAATTGCCGCGCTACTCTTAGCTGTAGATACCCCGCTACCTTCACCAATCAGCCCCAGTACATCACCTACAGCGACTACGTCTCCTTCCTTTTTATCGACCCGCTGCAGCACGCCACTCTGCTCCGCGTTTACTTCGACGTTTACCTTATCCGTCTCAAGTTCTACCAGTACATCACCCTGCTGGACAGCATCACCTTCATGTTTGAGCCACTTTGCAATCACGGCATCTACTATGGATTCGCCCAATGCTGGTACACGAATTTCGGTGGACATATTTGCCTACCTTTCAAAACGCATTAATATTTGTTAAGTCGCCCCGTGCCACCCCAGGGCGAGGCAAGCCTCGCCCCTACTCGGTACAGGCCCAGCCTATTGTTTTGCAGGCGCAGAGGCGGGCTTATGGCCTACAGGAGAACGCAGCGCCTCCGTGATAATCTGCTCCTGCTCGGCCCGGTACAAATCAGACAATCCCGTAGCGGGGCTGGAGCGCTCAGGCCGGCTAATTACCTCCACTTCGATAGCGCTGTCCACAAGCGACGCCAGGTGAGGCGAAACGTAACTCCATGCCCCCATGTTACGCGGCTCCTCCTGCACCCAGGCAATCTCGCGCACATGTGGATAATTGGCAAACACCTTCTTCAGCTCTTCAGCAGGGAAAGGATAGAGCAGTTCCAATCGCAGTATCGCCACATCTTCGGCATGTGCGCGGCTTGCATGTGAGAGCATATCTACCGCTAATTTACCGGTACACAGCACCAGGCGCCGGACTGAGCCGGCACGGGTAAGCGCTGACTGGTCGTCGATGACTGGCAGAAAGGTTCCATGCGCTAAGTCTTGCAGCCTGGCTGTGGCAAACGGATGGCGCAACAGGCTCTTCGGTGACATGATCACCAGTGGACGTGGGTTGTGCTGCAACCCGAAGGCCTGTTGCCTCAGCAGGTGAAAGTACTGGGCTGCGGTAGAGCAATCGGCCACGCGCCAGTTGTTGCCAGCGGCGAGTTGGAGATAGCGTTCCAGGCGCGCACTCGAATGTTCGGGCCCCTGCCCTTCGTAGCCATGCGGCAATAGTAACACCAGGGCAGACTGCTGCCGCCATTTTGCCCGGGCGGATGAGATAAACTGGTCAATGATCACCTGGGCTACATTGGCGAAATCGCCATACTGCGCCTCCCACAGCACGAGTGCATCTGGCGCCTGTACGCTATAGCCGTACTCAAAGCCAAGCGCAGCCGATTCAGAAAGCGGGCTATTGAAGATCGCAAAGGACGCGCGAGCCGCCGAGAGATGCTGCAAGGGGATATACTTCTCTCCGCTCTGCTGATCGTGCAGCACTGCGTGACGGTGACTGAACGTACCCCGTTCGCTATCCTGTCCTGTCAGGCGAATCGGCGTCCCATCCGCGAGAATTGAGGCAAAAGCCAGCGCCTCGGCCTGCCCCCAATCGATGCCTCCTTCTGGACCCAGCGTCGTCGCACGCCGCTGCAGCAGGCGCGTCAACTTGCGATTGGGAGTGAATCCTTGCGGCCAGGTGAGTAGTTCCTGGTTGAAGACCATCAATTGCTGCTCCGCTACAGGGGGCGGCGTCTCAACTTCATCGTAGCGTCCATTCAATCCGTCCGGCTCTTCTTGCTCAACACGCTGTAGTGCCTCATCGGCTTCGCGTTTCGCCTGCTCCAACACAGCAAATGCTTCCTTCACCATAGCATCTGCTTCTTCTCGCGAAATGATGCCCCTACTTTCGAGGTACCGAGCATAGAGTTCTCGCACAGTGGGATGCGAAGAGATGGTCTCGTACATCTGCGGCTGCGTAAAAGCGGGTTCATCGCCTTCGTTGTGTCCCCAGCGGCGATAGCCTACCAGGTCAATCAAGATATCCTTGCGAAACTGGTCGCGGTACGCCTGGGCCAACTTCACGGCTGTCAGAGCAGCATCGGGATCATCGGCATTCACATGGATGATCGGTATCTCAAATCCCTTGGCCAGGTCGCTTGCAAAGTGGGTCGAGCGACTATCCTGAGGTTCAGTAGTAAAGCCGAGCTGGTTATCCACAACAATATGAAGGGTGCCGCCCACATAGTAGCCCTGGAGGTTCCATAGATTCAGCGTTTCGGCGACAATACCTTCGCCTGGAAAGGCAGCATCACCATGAATCAGGATGGGCAAGGCCCGGTCCACGTCCTGTTCTGGATCTCCAGGCTTATTGCGCGTTTCCTGCAAAGCCCGCGTCATGCCTTCAACGACAGGGTTGACAAATTCGAGATGGCTCGGGTTGGGGGAAAGGATAATCTTCAGCTCAATGGAGTGGCCTTCCCCCAGAATATGTTCAGCGCCCAGGTGATACTTGACATCGCCGGTCCAGCCAAAGCCAAAACTGTCGGTGAGTGGAACGCCCTCTTCGCGCTTTGGATGTCCAAATTCGGCGAGGATCGCCTGATAAGGCTTCTCAAGCACATGGGCCAGTACATTCAAACGGCCGCGATGGGCCATGCCGATGATGACTTTCCCGGTGCCAGACTCGACAGCGCCACTAATGATCTCGTCGAGCATCGGCACCAGCACGTCGGTCCCTTCAAGCGAGAAGCGCTTTTGTCCCGGGTAGGTCTGATGCAGGTAGCGTTCAAACGCTTCAACCTGCGTCAAGCGCTGCAACAGTTTTCGACTGACGCCGGGGCTCGGAGTCACGCGATACAGGTTCAGACCAACAGCGTCACGCAGCCAGCGGCGCTCAACAGGGCTCTTGACCTGGTCAAACTCGTAGCTAATAGTACCCGAATACATGGCACTCAGGGCGGTAATAGCCTCAAGCGCGTTATTGACGCCTTCAGCAGCATGTCCCCCGATAACGCCCGGAGGCAGCTGGGCCAGGTCTTCATCACTGATGCCATGCGTTTCTTTCAGAAGCGCTGGATCACCTAGAGGCGCGCTCCCAAGGGGGTCGAGATGGGCACCCAGGTGTCCACGCTCGCGAATAGCGTGCGCAAGCGACGAAGCCGCCATAATATGTGAAAC
>WNGH01002865.1_pt1 | contig 28049 bp, 29 predicted proteins | sample 5400631 | NCBI WGS metagenome assembly WNGH01 (sample SAMN13153373, study PRJNA577476) | soil metagenome | isolation source: 115 cm soil or saprolite under Garry oak tree replicate 1 | place: USA:California | collected 2016-06-15
GAGATGCCGAAGGGACACGGTGAACCTCTGCTCCCTTTCGCCAACTGGTTCTGGGACGAGATGGGCCAGAGGGCAGGACGGCTGATGAAGCTCTCGAAGCGGGAGGCAACGGTCACAATCCCTCCCCTAGCTCCTGAAGCCTTGGACTTTGTGGTGCGCCTGGCATCGTTCTGGGCTGACGAGGTCTATCTGAGGAAGGGAGGGTCTCTGTCGGGGAACATGTGGAGGAGGCCGGTGGTGAACGTTCTCGACGATGACACTCTCGAAGGAGCCGAGCGCGCGCTGACTTCGAGGAAGGAGACGGGCTCGATCGACAGATTCCTGATGCCGCTCCTCGGGCCTGGGCATGCCTTCTTCAGGGTCAGAGTGGTCGAGAAGGACGAGAGTGCTACTCGATTCCACAGTCATTCGCACGTGGACGAATACTACTTGATCCTCACTGGGAAGGGGACGCTGAGATACGATGGCTCGGAGACAGAGGTGAAACCAGGGGATCTAATCGGCAAACCGGCTGGGCCCGAGATCGCTACGCAACTCATTGCGGACCGAGGGGAGCGGCTCCGAATACTCGACATGGAGATTTGGCATGACCGGGCTCAAGTCTCCAAGGATATCATGGTGAACCCAGACTTCAAGGAACTCCTACTGAGCGGGTCCGGATGGGGGGCCACCGTTCCAGAAGAGTCCCTGATTACGCCCGAGGAGTTCTTTCGCCACTACGACCAGGGATACAAGAGGACGAGAGATGGAGGGTGGGTCCCGGCGAAGAACCGAGGCCACAAGCGGACACGCGAGAAGTGATCATACTTGGCTCCCACGACATCATCTGATGGGTTGAAGAAACGAGACGAGTTCGAGTTCGGATCGAGTTGAATGCGTGCCCGACGGGGCTCGCTACCATATGGGTTCGATTCCTGCACTGGCACGAAATTCCCAGGCGGAGAATATGGTTGCAGATCGCGCAGCTCCGAAAATTCGGGCAGATATGCACCGGACTCAAGCAAGCGCTCTTGCCGATTAGCTGGCCAGTTTTCTCTGCAACCGATTCGTTCTCGATGCTCCCTAGTAGGTGCACAAGTGTCTCATAACGAACGGACGGCTCGTTATCCTCGAGCAGCCGGTTCAGAACACTTTGCGAAACTTGAACCCGGGGATCTTGAAGCTGTTCCGTATCAGGGTCTATCGACGAGAGAAGAGATTTCGATCATCTAAGAATTCGAACGGATAGTCGAATTGCCCCGGGCCACCGCCGCATAACTCTTCGGACTTGGGCCGAGGTCGGCTTTATGTGGCCCAAGAGCGGGTCCTTCGATGCAATGATCGATCATCTGAACGCGGTAGTGCTACCGGTGCGGGACCTTGAGAAGTGCTCGTCGTTCTACAGCTCGAAGCTGGGATTCAAGTTGAAGAATAAGGATGAAAACTCTGCATTCTTCGGCATCGGCGACAAGGAACGGGTCATACTCGGCCTGATCTCGATCGATAACGTTGCCGAATTGATCTCCGAAGAGCAGGTTCGCCCACGAGAAGAAACCATCCACAGAACCTACTACGCGGTCTTCGTCGACGACGTCGACCGAGAATATCAAGACCTCAAACGCAAGGGCGTCCATTTCGTAAAGCCCCCAACAACGCAGCCGTGGGGCCAGCGAATAGCTTACTTCGAAGATCCCGAGGGCAACCTCTGGGAGATCTCCCACTTCCCAAAAAGTAGGGAAACTAGAACTAGCCTTTACTCTAACATTTGTAGCCCGGCGATTATGACCTCAACAAGTTCGGATTTCTCGCGTCACGTTAGGGTTAGCCTTCGTAAGCAAAAGATCATGAGGCTCTTCCAGGCCCGGATATCTAGGCTTGAGAGGGGACTGGTGGAGATTTCAGCGGATAATCGTCCTGATCTAGAGCAGCAGGGTGGTCATATTCATGCTGGAGCTCTCGTAGCATTGGCGGATAGTGCGGGAGGATATGCAACACTCTCATTGCTGCCTTCTGGTTCGAGAGTGCTTAGTGTTGAGGCGAAATTGAACTTTCTGAGACCGTCAGTTGGAAGCATGATCGTTGGAAGGGGCAGGGTCCGGAAGATTGGACGTACGATCACCGCGTGCGAGCTTTAGGCGATGATGAAACAGGAAAGGAAATGGGTCACGTGCGCATGGGGAAGCCAAACAGTCTACTGCATACGGCCAGACATGACAAGCTCACGTCTCCAACAATGAGCGGATGAATTAGAGTAATGTCGCCTACCTCGCTAGCCCGCGGGTCCTAGTCAGATTTCTCATCAGTGAGAACCCGAGAACTATCTCCCAGAGGAACAACGGGTAAACTATGATTCTCTCATCTCCTCCATGCCCGATGACACTGCCCTCGAGCGTGGCGAACGATACGCTGAGCATAATGGCCAATCCAGCCAGGGAGATTACGCCGAACAGCATCGATAAGTATCGGAAATATGAGGGGGCTTCTAGTCTTACTCGGTAAAAGGTAATCGCAGCTATTGCTCCTGCGACGAACGAGACTAACGCACCAAGACCGTGTGTAGTAAGGTCAACATTCTCCGGGACCACGCCTGCGATCAGAGCCCCGAGACCGAAGAGACCGACAAGCGTCGAGAACAGCCGGTTGCCTAGACCGTGATAGATCATGTAAGCGAAAGCCATGGTCAGTATCCCGAAGAGAGATAGTACTGTGTTCCAGATTATTGAGGAGGGCTGGAAAATCACACACGAGCCAGGCGTTGGCATGATAGCATTGTGACAGGTAGCTCCCAGATCGCTAAGATCATTCTGAGTAATACTGTAGTTAGGGTAGTAGGCTTGGGCGATGAATACTCCAATGATCCACTGCGTCGCCGCAACAATAGCTAGAATCCCGCCGATGCGAAGGTATCTGCTTGCAACGGTTCCACCGGATTGCATGGACTAAACTCCCTGAACCTGTGCGTCGGGAAGGTTTGCTTGGACTTTTACCGTACCGAACATTCCTGGCTCAAGCGGATCAACATGTTGGAAAGACCCCGGAGCTGTGAATGTCAGCACGAAGGTTGACTGGGCAAGACCTCCCGAGTTGAAGAAGGTTGATCCATCATAGGTGGTTGCATTGCCTGTCGGACTGGCAAAGGCGAAATCTGGAAAAGGTGGAACTGTCTGTCCGGCAGGGAATATTATGAAGGGGACCGAGATGACAGGTGCTCTCCAGACTACTGTATCCCCCACGTGAACGCGGACCGTTCCCGGAACAAATCTCACCACCTCTGCGTTATGGAAGACCACATTTCCGCAAGCTACTTGGTTAGCGCCTAATTCGCCGACCGCCCGGGCCACACTAACAAACCAGCCTGAGCTCTGAATTCGAATATTCTGAATCCCGTTAGCGCTGATCGGGGTTGTGATTTCCGTAGAGCTCTGTCCGCTTCCATCCGGCCCAGCCGTGATGCCGTTCAGGGCGAACGGGGCGAGCAGGAACGGACTAGTCTGCGCTATTGCGCCGCAAACTCCATAGTCGATACCAGCGGAGTAAGCTTGGCCAGGAGTCAAACCTGACAAGTTCACCATCACGGCCATTGTCGAAGATAAGCTAGAAACTGAAACATCGAGCGAGGCCATTCCGGTTACGCTGGATCCTTCCGCAGCTGTCAATGCCACAGTCGCGGTCTCAGGTGCCTCTATGCCAGCTGTAACGAAGTGAGTTACAGTATTGTCCGGACCCGTCGTAGTCTGGGGCTCCCGGATCGAGGCGAGGGCCTGCCGTGCAGAGGTGAGGTCAGCCTGCAATTGCTGTCGGGCCTGGACGGAATATTCCTGTTGTGTGAATGGATAGGGCGCGGCAGCAGGGTGGACTATTACCAGTCCCTGCATTCCAGCTTGGACCACGGACAGGTAGACGAAGGCTCCCGGGTTGCCGAAGGTGAGCGAGAACGTATCATTACCGTGAGGGAGTGGGAAGTTATTGTCCCAGTTGAATCCTGGAGGAAGCATCAGTCCCGAGCCAGCGAAACTTGTCCCATCGTAGGGTGAGGGTGGAGGGACTGGACAAGGTGCAAAGTCGGAGGCAGCAGCGCAATCTTCAGGAAGAGGACCCACGCCGAAGAAGGTGACCGTGTGAGGCTCACCAGAACTGAGGGTCCACACCACGGTATCTCCAACATCTACTGTTATCACGTGAGGATAGTACGCTTCACCCTGAACGGCCCCATCCGGGGACTGACCACCAACCGACACATGCCAAGTCTGAGGCCCACCCGATGCAGAGCGCTGTGCGTAAGCTGACGGGAAAGCGTACACACCAATCATCAGCATTAGTGGCAAGATAATGCCGACCACGGATTCAGAACGTATCAACGGCTACGTGGGAGGAAAAACATCTTTTCGTATTTAATATGATATGCACATGCAATCGAGAAATGTGCGAACGACTAGTCGGTGAACTTACGATAGTGTTAGAGTGTAGACTGGGTGGATCTCGGCCCAGTCGTAGTGGTCCGTGTCCAAGACGTAGGGTCCGGTGACTGTGATGTGGTCGTTGACGCTGGGGATTGTTATGTTGTTGGTGTAGTTCTGGCAGGCTGAGACTGCATCGGACTGGGTTATGGGTTGTGCGCAGATTATCTCAACGACCAGGTCGCCGTACTGATACTGGTCGTTCGCGCTATTGGTCAGATTACTGTACTGAGTATCGAGAGCCAATCGCACGTGGTAATCTCCGTCGGCTTCCGGGATGACATTCTCTACGACTCCGGAAGCGGTTATGCAGGACGTGATGACATTCAGACGGTACGAATTGTAGACGTGGCTCGATATAGAATCCGGGTCAATGCAACCAGACTGATCCGACCCGGGAGAGCCGCTATGAATAGCGTAGTAACCAGTCACACCTGCCCCAACCGCGATCACCACAGCCGCAAGTGCGGCAAACACAGACCTCCTCAAGAATGCCTCCACCAGCTGATCCCGCGATCTCCCAGTGGCTCTTATTAGGATCGCAACGAAAATTGCATACTGTCTATCTCCATGAGCGAAGATGATTCGCATGACATTCCAGAACCGATGACTGAAGAGCAGATTCGGAGAATAACGGTCGGCCCACCCCCGAAGCAGATGAGCGGGAAGATTGCCCTTGTCGACTATCATCCAGCATGGCCACTATTATTTGCCCGGGAGCACGAGCGAATAAAGTCGGCCTTAGGCTCGAAGGCTCTTGCCATAGAGCACGTGGGCTCAACGTCAGTACCAGGGCTTCCTGCGAAGCCAATCATCGACATACTCCTCGTTGTAGAGAGTTCTGCAGACGACAAATCGTATCTCCCGACGCTCGAAGGGGCGGGTTACGTGCTGAGAATCCGAGAACCTGATTGGCATGAGCATCGAATGTTCAAGGGTCCGGACACGAACATCAACCTTCACGTGTTAAGTAAAGGCGATCAGGAGATAAAGAGGACGCTGACTTTCAGAGACTGGCTCCGCGAGAATCCGGATGACCGAGACTTCTACCTGAGAACCAAGAGAGAACTGGCCCAGAAAGATTGGGATTACGTCCAGAACTACGCTGACGCAAAGTCCAAGGTGGTCGAGTCTATAATTGCGCGAGCACGCTCGTCAAGTCACATTGCTCAGGAGTAGTCCTTCACGCTAGTCTCGGCGTTCGATTACCTTCACTCCTCACTGCGAGAGATAGCCAATATTGCAGGTGAAGATTCGATTGAGCTTAGATGATTGGGGCTGATGATCTTTCTGGCCAACACCCGCGAAGACAACAGCAAACAAGGCGGCAGGGAATGCTGAGAAGTAATGACAGCCACCGTGAAATCTAGAGACGGTACAAAGATCGCATACGACAAAGTAGGCACTGGGCCAATTGTAATACTGGTGCTCGGAGCTCTGAATTCAAGGAAGTCTGGCGCCAGTCTTGCTAAGCTGCTTGCGGCTCGCTTCACAGTCATCAGCTATGACCGGCGCGGACGCGGCGGTAGCACAGATACCGCGCCATATACACCTCAACGTGAGATTGAAGATGTAGCCGCGTTAATCGGTGAGGTTGGTGGACCAGTATGCCTCTACGGTCACTCTTCAGGTGCGGCCATCGTTCTCGAAGCTGCAATCAAACTTCGCCAACACATCAGGAAATTAGCCATATACGAAGCGCCCTACGCTTTAGACCCTGATGCCCGCAAGGCCGCTAAAGAGTACAACGCACTGCTCAAGAAATTGCTCAAATCTGGACGCAATGCTGATGCGGTGGCCCTGTTCATCAAACTTGTAGGCGTGTCTGACAAGCAGATTCAGGCTATGCGACGCTTGCCGATGTGGCGAGGACTGGTAGCCATGGCCCCAACCTTAGCCCATGACAGCGACGTTCTAGGTGAGGACTATTCTTTGCCTACCGCTCTCTTATCTCGCGTTACTATTCCCACTCTTGTCATGTACGGCGGTGCGGGAACTCCATCTATGCGCGATGCGGCTCAAGCAATCAGCAAAGCCGTTCCAAATGCGCAACTCCGTACGCTGGCCGGCCAAACGCATGGTGTAAGGCCCAAGGTTCTTGCGCCTGTATTGGCAGATTTCTTCGGGTGATAAAGCAGTGAAGGTTGGGCTGATGGTCTTTCTCGCGAACGAGCGCGAAAACAATCTCAAGCGTCCTTACGATTCGATCCGCGCTGTAGCGCAACAGGCGGAGGCTGATGGTTTTGATAGTATCTGGCTTCCTGATCATTTCTTCTATCGTAATCCTGGTGAACCGACCCGGGGAATCTGGGAGTGTTGGACAATGCTGTCGGCTCTGGCCGAGGCGACACGGCGCGTGGACCTAGGCACGCTGGTGACGTGCAACTCCTTCCGCAACCCTGCCATCCTGGCAAAGATGGCGACAACAGTCGACGAGATCAGCCACGGCCGGTTTATCCTCGGCGTTGGCGCGGGATGGAACGAGCCAGAGTACCGGGCGTTCGGCTTGCCGTATGATCATCGCGTAAGTCGGTTTGAAGAAGCCCTGCAGATCATCAAGCCGCTATTGCGTGACGGTCACGTCGATTTCAAGGGACGATACTATCAGGCATCAAACTGTGAGATCGTGCCACGAGGACCTAGGTCAGATGGGCCAGCGTTGATGGTGGGAAGCGAAGGGGGTCCGCGCATGCTCAAGCTGACCGCACAGTACGCCGACCTCTGGAACACCGGCTACATGGGCAAACCTGAGACCATAGCCGAGCGGCTGGCCAAGGTCAAAGCCGCGTGCCTCGAGATCGGCCGCGACCCGGCGACCCTGGGCATCACAGCATTCATCGGCCTCTGGTTCCCCGATCTCCAAGCAAAGAAACCGAGCTTCTTCGACAATCCCCTGACAGGTACAGTGCAGGAGATCGCAGAGGCAATGCGCGGCTATGCGGAACTCGGCGTCCAGCATATCATGTTCCAATGCGAACCTTACAGCCCCGAAGCGCGCCAAAGGCTGACCCAGGCGCTCCAACTCTATCGCAGCATGGAGCAGAAATGACCGCCTAACAGAAACCAACTTTTGCAGGAACTGGAAACAAATCGGGGCAACATCGACGGACAATCTGCAATTTTGTTAATCACTGTATTATTCGGCTTCATATCTGCAGCTCTCGTAAATCTTCTACTGATAGTGGCAACTGCCTTGTCCGCGGTCATAGCGTATTCTTACGGTGAACTTTACAATAATGACATGAACTCTGACAAGAGCTTCTCTCTCTGGGTCCCGTACGACTGGACTAATGTTGAAAATGCCTGTTGCAGCAGCGGCTTCGACGGAGCTACACCCCACTTCTGGTGGAGTATCGGCACATATACCTACGTAATCCAAACGAGGCACTAGCTTTGTTAGATCAATCATCAATACAAGCGTTCATTGGCATCGGCTTTGCCTTTGGCTTGATTGTAGGCGCAGTCATGACGCGCTGGATAACGGAGAAGGAAGCTGAACGCAGCCGCCAACAAAGACAAGGCTTCTGGACCCCAAAACGCATCGTCGGTGCAATTGGCATAGCTGTCTTGACTATCTATTTCATCATCTCACTCCTTGTCTGACATGGCACCTGGGAACGCAACAATTACCACTTTTTTTCTCGACACCAGCTTTCTCAACTAGACAGACACTGCCGCCCCGCGGACCATCCTCTTCTATCCGACATGGGGATGAATAGGGATCAAGCACGATCCCACATACGTCGGATACTTTGTCCCAATTCTCTTAGCGCAAATCTTGCCAGGATGCGGCACTGCGACCATAATCTACACAGCAGTTGCGCAGACTGTCGCCGCTGCTATCATTGCTTTCTTGGCCATCAAGACGACCCGAAAGACGAAAACACTTCAACAGAAATCGCATGGAGTGAAACTAGTTGCTCAGTCTGGTTCTTGGGTTTATTGGGTGGCACGGATTGAAAGATGGTTTATTGATCAGGGAAGCTCGAGGCCTATTTGATTCAGAGATTCAGGCCGGGAGGATTTGTTCGTCGTCCTTTTTCTTGAGGTAGCCCTTCTTCCAGGCGAGGCCGACCACTCCCACCACTCCCACCGAGCCAACTAGAGTGGCGCCAGTTGTTATTGCTTTGCTGTTCTGGGCGAACCAGGTCGGTTTGACTTCGAAGCTTCCGAGGGCTGTGGAGTCTCCTAGGCTTGACGAGTGGGCGTTTGCGATCATACCGTAGGTTCCGAGCGGGTTGGCTGATGCTGCGGGTATTGTGAAGACGGCGCGATAGATGCCTGTGGAGATCTTGGTTGCTGTTAGGAGCTGAATGGAGCCGTCTGGTTTGATGAGCTGGACTGTCACCTGGAGGTCTGCTGGCGAGGCTGGTTGGCCGTTCTGGTTGACGAGTATGAAAGCTGTTGCGCCGTCTCCAGGGAAGTAGATTGTTCCAATGTCTAGGCTGACCGTCAAGCCTGTGGGGCTCTGTAATACTTGGAAGGGCGCGGTTGCAATTATCGAGCCGGAGCCACTGAAGAAGAAAGGCTCGAAGGCCTTGACCGTGTGAGCCCCGGCCTGAGCTACGGGGACGTTGAATGTGAAATTGAAACTGGTTGTAGGGATGAATATGAATCCAACGAGTTGATCGTCGAAGCTAACGATGATCTCGGATGAACCGAACTCGACCGGGAATCCTGAGCCTTGAACCAGAACCTTTGCTCCGACCGTGCCACTCGTCGGCGTAACCTTGAGCGTTGGCGGGGGTAGAACTTGCACGTAAACTATTATGGAATGCGTGAAGCCACTGCTACTGCCCGTGACGGAGATAGTGTAGTTGCCGACGGGTGTAGTAGCGAGAGTGCCTATTGTCAGTGTGGAGTAGACACTGAACGAAGATAGGGTCACGATGGTCGGGTTGAGAGTTGCTGTCAGGCCGTTTGGTGGCGAAACTGCAGCGGACAGTGCGACGCTGAAGCTGCTGCCGGAGAATCCATTGGGGTAGAGCTGGATCTGGGAGCTAACGGTGGTCCCCGCGGGTATTCTGAAGAAGGACGGGAAGGCGGTGAGGCTAAAGTCTGTTGAAGCTGCTTGGACTTGGAACGCAACGGTGGTCTGATGTACTAGACCGCCGCTCGTCCCACTGATGCTGATAGTTCCACTGTCGGCCATGTTTGCCGCCATTATTACGAGGAAGGCGTTGGCGCTTCCGCCTGCGGCAAGACTAACCTGGGTCGGAGTCACGAACCATGTCGTGCACTGTGGCTGGGGGCAGAGCGGAGATGTTGTGGACAGCTGAACCATTCCACTGAACCCGTTGATGCTGGTTAACGTGATCGTCGAACTAGCATTGATGCCGGCCGGGACGATGAGCGAAACGGGGTTGGCGGATATTAGGAAATCGGGAGGTGGCCCGGATGACATTATCGTGAAGACGACGGTAACAGTGTGCGACGTGCTCCCGAAGGTTCCGGTGACGTTGACGATCCATCTACCTATCGGAGTCGATGAGATTGTGGAGAAGATGAGAGTGGACGAGTTTGTTCCTCCAGCGTGAAGTTGGATCATGGTGCCGTTGATGCCCCAAGTTGGGCATGCCGGGCAGGCGGGCGGGGGAGTTGTTGAGAGTGTAACTATGCCGTTGAGTCCGTTGACACTCGTCAGGGTGATGTTGGAGATCGCGGAGGAGCCGGCGTTGACCGACAGGCTGTTCGGAACCGCGGTGATCGTAAAGTCTGCCGACGTGGTCTGGATGACTGTCGCGGCTTGGATATTCTCAGGGATAGTAGTTCCAACATTGTCAGCTACGAGAACACACATGTTCGGTGGTGAAGACACGCTGCTGGCAGCACATCCGGGAGCCGCGGGGTACGATAGAGGAGTGCTCGCGGCCGATGCCACTACTGTGTAGTTAATGAAGAATGCCATACCGGAACAGGGTGAGATGCCACCACACTCGTTGCCGCCCGAACTTTCTATCGTAGTAGCCTCGACGACACCGTTTCCGTTTGCAGTGTTGACCGTACACGAGCCAGTCTGGGCTATGCCGTTAACGCAGATACTCGTCAATGATGGATTGACGATCAGAGGACCGAGACTAGCGCTAGTGGGAGTCAGGACCGCGGGGTCGGACTTTACGTAGATGTCGAAGCCTGCCATAGCGTTAGAATTCTGGATGAAGAGACCGATGCTAAAGTTTGTGCCGATGGTAAAAGGACCGAAAGCGGGCGGACTAGCGGGACAGGCGTTGGCTGCTGCTGTGGTCAAGCAGACGAGACCCGTGACCGCGTGAGCCCTAGGGATTGAGGGAACAAACAGGAAAACGGTGAGGGCGAGAGATATCAGGAGGACTAGACGTTTATTCAAATGAACAAATCAGCTCTCCGACAAAGCGTTTCGGCGGCTTCTCATATTTAGCTTTAGTAGCAGGCATAGGGAGCGACTATAGCTACGGGTAGCTCTGCTAGACTGTTCATAGCCCGCGATGGCTATCGGTTGCCATGCGTGGAAAACATCTCACTTTGTTAAACATCCTCAGTGTCAACCGGAGCGCGAACACGCCGATTCCAGAATAACAGGAACACGGCTCCCGAATCTGGGTCAGGAGGACCAAGCGCGAGGTTAGGATATTGTTAGAGTGTAAACTGGGTGTATCAGGAATACCTAAACACAATTATTCCCGACAATACGTGATCAGCCTCTTGCGGTCGGAGCTCCAACGTGTGTGCGCACTTTACCCAAGGATAGAAACCGAAGTCTCTTCGCCAGAGAGAATCGTCTGACCCTTACGACGACCGTTACCATTATCTCCTGGGACCAGTAGCAATCGGGAATCACCGGTCCATCCCTTTCTAGTTCATAGCGATCTTTTGCGGGCTTGGCGGCATGAAAGCGTTGATCACTGGATTCCTGCAAGGAGTTACGGGGGCTATCTCGGGACTCGTCCGTATGAAGCGTAATGGAAAGAAGACAGCTTCGCGTAATACAGTAAGTGCAGGAAGGCATCTAGCGGGAAGGCCTAGAGCCAACAGGAAGCAGCAGCAGAAGAAGACTCGAAGAGTCAGGTCTGGAACGGGTCGCAAAGGACACCTGAGAACAGCGCCGAAACCATCCGCGGCGACCATGGACAATTCGAATGTAACCTCAGCCTCTCATACAGTCATCTACACCTGCCCGGCATGTGGGCTACAAGCTCCCCAAGCTTTGATGATCGAACATTTGCGGGGAAGCCCCATTCATCAGCGTGGCCGTGCGCAACCAGGGCAAACAACTGATCACAGAGTCGAGGAAGAACCAGCCCTAGTTGCGCGAGGAGAGGATTCGAGAGACTCGTTAAGAAACCTCTTACAGATTCTTCTCCCACCACGTGCATTCGGGCGTAGACACGAACAGAAGACACCAAACGCTATCTCCTAACTGAACCAGATGCCTCGACTCCGAGAATGGATCTTCCGTTCTCCGGTGATGAGGCCCCGCTAACCTGACCCTCCAACGAAGCGTGAACGGAACTTCGTTCCACGTGGTATGTTTCGCCCGATTCTGCGGTATCAGGATAGTTCGTATGCGCAGTCATATCTTAGTTCATCACCGCCGACTCACCGTGCATAGAGGGGAACTTGACCCTCACTGACTGTTCCTCTGACAGGGATTCTCTCGCTGCCTCAAGGCAAGTGACTACGTGTGCGCCCAGCAGTCCATCGTTTTCGTTGGAGAAGGTCTGCGAAAGTCTATTGCGACCGACACAGTTCGCAAAATGTTCGATTTCTTCTCTCAGAATATTACTTGGAATTATTGGAATCTTCACGACTCCGTGTTCGTGCTGAAGAACCACTTTTTGTTCTAGAAGGTCTAGAGTTGCGTTCCCTTTCTCGGCCACAATTCTCAGGTTTCTTCGCTGCCGGGGATCAAGAATGCTAACTTCGATTTCAGCACTAAGGCCACTCTCATATTCGCATGTGATGAAGGCAACCTCTTCATTCTCCTTGTTCCTGTATCCTCTTGCGATGCACGAAATCTTGTCGGGCCATAGCCCTGTGAGAGAGTTGGTTATGTCGAAGGTGTGTGGCGCTAGATCAGTAATCACGTTTCCTTGATCTTGTGGTGGTGAGATGCCTGTCCATTCTAGACCGAGATAGTTGGGCTCCCCGAGAATCGATGGCTCAAGAGTGCTCTTTAGCGCTCTGAGTCCGTTGTTGAACCTTTGAGAATGCCCAGTTGACAGCACTAGTCTCTGGGCTCTGGCCTGCTCGACGAGGAGGTAGGCTTCTTTGGAGCTGAGGGCGAGGGGCTTCTCCACCAAGACGTTTTTTCCTGCCTTGATGAACGAGGATGCTATCTCGAAATGGGTCGAGTTTGGCGTGCAAATGTGAACTGCTGAGAGGTCCGGATCTGAGAGGAGACTCTGATAATCTGTCCTGTAGTCCAATGGTCCGACCTTCTTGCGACACCGTTCCAAGGCGGAGGGAGAGCTATCAACGATGGAGCGCAGACTGACCATGCCTGTTTTCCGCGAAAGGGTCAGAATCTCTCTGATGACCTTCTGTCCCCAAAAGCCTGCGCCAATTACTGCAATGCTTACAGGAACCGTGAAGATCCCGCTTCTAGATCGTCTCTCCGGACGAGCGCGGGAAGTTCCCACCAACGAGTATCCGTAAATTACGACCTTCGTCCTTCTCTAATTCTGGGGAAGATCTCTGCATTGGCCGAGGAATTATGGAGACTCTTATCGGCTCTTGGACAAGGGCGCTACTGGTTCTAGCTATTTCGTTTGCCTTGCGGACTGGAGCATGTTCAAGCTCGCGTCTATAGTTGATGGAATCTTTGGAGTCGCGCACGGTCCGGACATGCGCTCTGGTACCGCAAGTTTCGCATATTCAATGGTCGCCGACTCTCTCTAGATAATCGAGTCCATACTGGCTCTAGAGAATTTAGTCTATTTTGGGAGGTGGGAAATGTGGATCGGGTGAGTTATTCCGGTGGCTTCCGCGATGTGGTATAGATCGAGTTGTCGATGCTAGGATAGTGTCTTGGGCTTCAGAAGGTCCGTGGTCACTCTCTCCCTCAACAGTGTGATCTGGTCTCTCAGAGACTCGCCGAAATTGAAACCGGCTTGCTGGGAATACTTCTTGTAGAGCTCAGTCACAGTCTTGAATACCAGAACGCGAGCGCCGTCTCCGAAGGAACTCGTGAGGACTCCGACCACATCGTCGAACCGGCTAGCGATCTCTGAAGTTCGGATCCCGTTCCTGCTGAGTAGCAGAAATATCTCCTCCTTAACCGTCCGGCCTAGAATATCTTCTACAACGGTAGCGAAGCATTTGTTCATAGTCGACTGGAACGTTTCCACGATCGCTGTCTGCATGGCGATTATTCCTAGAATAGCATTATTTCTTGGTCGAGGTTAAGAGTAATGTAACATTGGTCCGCAGGGTTTGGAGGGACCCGTGTTAACCCCTAAGCATGTAACGGATTCTCGCTAGTGATGGTAATAGAGTCCTAGACCGTAGTATCAGCCTGCTTAAGAGCGCCACAGACGGAATTATTGTTGGGATGGAAAAATGCTGGATATTCGAGGCCCCAATCCCCCAACAATCGCGCTCATACTCGCCGCAGCTTTCACGTGGTGGGGGTTCACGAACAACAGCCTCACTTCAATAACGGTCGGGGGCGTATTCGCGGCGATAGGGATTGGACTACAAGTTCTCTATCTACGCTACAGATACGGCAGGGCAGCATACAGACGCAGAACGGCAGCCTCCTAGACAATCTACTATATTCCAACTTCTAACCAGTAAGGAATAACGGATCTCGTGCAGACCCTTCAGAGCCACTCCACTTCATGCAATGGATTTGTCACTGACTTGTCTTCAGCTAGGTTGAACTCGACTATTATTGCGAGCTTGGCATCAATCCAATAATTGTGTTGGCATGGTGTCTCCGATCGATGCAGGTGATGCTGAAGATGAAGTCATTGGTGAGCGCTACTTGACAAGAGACGGCAAGATCAGGATGGTTCTCCTGACAAAATCCTCAAGGCTCGTCTCTTGGACGGCAGAATACGTAAAGACTGGACAGGCGCTGGAACCCATAGTGCAGAAGGCGTTTCTGAAAACCTTCCTTCACCTGATTTCTATGGGCATGATAGTGAAAGAATGAAGACGCTGTCAAGGGAACCGATCGATGAAGTCTGTTCCTGATCTGCCTCTCTCAAACATTAGCGACCCTAATGGTCGCTCTGACAGACCCGATCGTTAGGCGCCAATCGTAATATTATCCTGAGAAGCTCGTCTGGTCCGATTCAATGCCACACCGGGAGGCAGTGACTCCAGGTAGGTTTAGCCCTTCCGGCGCATCCACTGAGGTTTCACCAGCGAGAAGGTGAGCGACCAGAAGATGCTGGCCCGGATACTCGTCTAGGGCGTTCGCTGGTCTTGGTCGAGAGAAAAAAGGAGGTTTCTGGAGAGTCCGATGGTTCTGGTCTAGAACCTTTCGGTTCTTCCGGGCAGGTTGTATGATATGAGGGTCTCGCTGGCCGTGATTCCGTTGATGCTGCCTATCTTCTCAACGGACTTTTCCAGAAGCTCCTCGGAGCTGTCTGCCCTGAAAGCCGCAAGTATGTCGAATGCTCCAGGTATGACGTGTGCCTCTGCAAAGTTCGGAATGGTCTTGAGTTTCCGCAGAATCGTATCGAAGCTGCCTTTGACTTTCAAGAGAGCGAATGCTAGGGGGCTCTCGCTGTCTGCCTTGTTGGAGCTGTTGATGATGCTCTCGAACGAGATGGTTGTCTGAGTGTTCGTGATGCTTGGGATGTCCCTGATCTTCTCCATGGTGGTGAAGGCCTTGGTCGGCTCGTTGGTTCCCAGCTTGATCACCAGGTCGAATCTCCCCGTTACAGGCGTGGCAGATTCGACGTTCGGAATGTGCTCGATCTGAGAAATGGCGTGTGCACGTTCTCCTTTGCATTTGGCGAATATGTAGCTCGTCTGTTCATTTTTCGTCATTTTTTCTACCGTGGAGAGCCATGGTGATAGACCTTTTTTTCTCTGACTGTACCCAAGACGAAGCGTGTCAGTAACACCTGGCACTAGCCCGCGGAAAGTCTCTACCTCCCGCACGCTGGACGGATTACAACTCATAGAATCGTGTTCTACAGACTATTTGGAAGTGGTCGAGAGGAACTCTCCAGTTGCAATGATTGGTAGGCGATACTTAGCGAGTTATGGTGTAGGTTTTCGACAGTTTCATTCGAGAATTCAACACGTAGGATTGTAGCGACTCCCATGTATTGCCGCATTCGGAACACTCCATGGTTCCATCCCTGTTGCGGAAGGCTTGGGCGTGGGTACACTTATCCTGAGGTATTCTCTGTTCCCGCTTCATCGATTATCCATTATTACGGCCCATACCCTATGGTCGGCATATTGGAGTTGCGTCCACGAACCAGCACAAATGGATACTTGTGAAAGGAGTCTCTGCGTGCGGGCAGAGGTCAAGGAGATTAGATGGCAAAACCTTTCGATTAGTGCGATGCAAATGGAGTGTTCAGAACATCATGAGCCACGAAAAACTGAGATAGTCTTTCATGCCACCCTATCAGATGCCCTTCGAGCACTTGTCGTGGACGGGTTCTAGCATTCCCGCCCTATCATCATATCTGAGGTGCCGCGTTTCTCCGTCGAGTATCGACTTGTGGCAAGACTGGCATATCATGATCGAATTAGCGGGGGTACTAGGCGTGGGCCTAGTATCTTCTGAGCGGGCGGGTTTTGTTCTACCCATTCAGGAATAATTACAGCTCTCAACAGTTCCTGTACTGTGATATATCGTCTCGCGGCCTCCAATTGAAGGATCTCATACGCGACGTCTCCTAGTGACATTATGAACTTGGACATGAGCCCTCCTGTTCTGGGATTAGGGGTAATAACCTTAGTCTACTCTTGTTGCGGAAAATAGTGAGGATTTTCCATGTTCAACAGTAGGTCCTCCTGGTATTGATCTCCGCCCAGTTATTGTGGGACGTATCCAAGACGTAGGGTCCGGTAACTGTGATGTGGTGGTTGATGCTGGGTATTGTGATGTTGTTAGTATAGTTCTGGCAGGCCGATACCGCATTGGGCTGAGTTACGGGTAGTGCACAGATTATCTCAACGACAAGGTCATAGTTCTGATACTGGTCATTGCGTTGTTCGTGGGGTTGCTGTATTGTGAGTCGAGGGCTAGTCGTAGGTGGTAGTCGCCATCCGCTTCTTGGAGGATGTTGTCTACGACTCCCGAGGCTGTTATGCACGACTTGATGATCTGGGGTCGGTATGGATTGTAGACGTGGCTCGATATTGAGTCCGGGTCGCTGCATTGAGAGTGATCCGAACTCGAGGGTCCGTTATGCGATGCATAGTAATAGGACGCACCAACAGCAACCGACAGTGCTACCACAGCAAGTGCGATTGCCGGGCCAGCTCTTCTCAACAAATCCTCTCACGAAACCATTATTCAGACGAAGAAGTACATTAGTGCCTGCTATACCAAAGTCACACCTGTTTCTTGGTACCAAGAATACCAGTCATGGTAGACATGTCGATATCGTGTTCAGTTTCCTAAGCGACGTATACTCTGGCTAATCGATCATTCTATGTTTTTCTGTTTCTGATTCTTCCACATTTCTCTTACAACTGTGTTGGCAAGATAATCGTCAATCTCTGAGTGTTCTGGACGGACCCCGCGTTTGCAGTTCTCGCAGAAGATATCTCTCGTATCGTTAATGTATCCGCAATTGCTACATTTCCAGAAACTTGCATTGTCACCAGTCATTAGCCAAACAGCGCCAGCCGTCAAAGTTGCACGATTCTCGAAAACAATACGCTTTTTGTAACCAAAGAAGGAATGATAGCTAAGGCACTGCTTCGCTGGGATCCCAAGCTCAACCAGAAAGAGAACAAGCAGTTGGGAGAAGAAGGCAGATAGGTTTTATTCTTCTCTGGGACTGGCGAAAGTAGTAACCGTTAGGTCGCTGGTTGTTGCAGATGCTGACAGATATGTTCCTAGCGGGTTCCGTAGAACTCGAAAGAAATGACGCTGATACGAGTGCCGGCTATGCCTACCAGGAATATTGCATTACTCGTGGCTCTTCCTAGTCTTGGCTCCCGTCTGCTTCTCGATACTGCGGAGATTGATCTCTCGGACTAGTGCTTCTGTGATGAAGTCGAGCGCGTCAATCTTCTCCTGCATCTGAACATCGGTTATCTTCAGGGGATGCTCGGGGATGAGGAGGTTGTCGTTTGAGGCGACGAAGTGCTCCCAGTTGATTCCCACGTCGAGCACCGTGTCAGCCAGTTCCTCGTCGGTCAGAGTGGAAGTCTTTGCCTCGTTGACGAAGTTTTGAAATTCCTCGTCAGGGACTTGTAAGTCCCCTACTGTCCTAATGGGCCTAGGAGTCGTCCCCCCGAGCTCATGTCCGAGGACATATGCGAGAAAGCTGAAGTTTTCGATCTCCGTAAAGTGTTTCATTCGTATCTCTAGAGGAGTATCCCCTGCCGGGTTGGAGTCGGGAAAGTCTGAGATCTGAGGCGCCCCTGTCTGCTGATCGATAAATCGGTAAACTCTTGATAGTTTAAGCTTGCTCAAGGGGCTAACGTCCTTCCCCGAAGTTTCTTGTTCAGTCCACGACTCTCTTTCCTTAGTCTCCGACGCCATGTTCCAACCCGGCCCTTGGTTGCGGTTGCAGTATTCATTTCCGATTTGTAACCCACACTTCGATTCGCCTGTACTCATACTCTAAGCCCCATCAGAGCCATCCGGCGCGTCATGGCATACACGGCACCCGGCTCAATTACCGGGTTCGCCCCTCCGAACGAGGTCTCCGTCACGCCGGCTTCCGGGAACCTATGTCGAACCTCGTGATCTAGCAGTTCTTCAACACTGAACAGAAGGGTCCACAGACGCTCGTCTGGACGATCGATATCCACACCGCCTCGGGCCAGGCTGTCTGCGTCCGACAGTGGTATCTCAACATCGAAATAGCCTCCACCTAAGCTAGCAGATCGCAATCGAGATGGAGGAAGGCCCCAATCGTCCCATCCTCTTTTTGTTGTGAGCGACAAATAGGCGGCAAGAGAGCAAGAAGCTGACCAATCTAGGACCGAGAACTATGTCCTCTTCGACCTTCTTTTTTCTAAGATGAGTTTCTATGGACCGATCAGCAAGAAACGGAACCCGCCCTCCTATTGTATCCGTAGAGCCATGACTGGCATGTTGGTACGTCGTGCATATCCATGTTCGAGGACCCGGCTCATTGGTGGGCGCGAGAGGGCTGACCTTGTATCCCTACGTTGACAATCCTTTGCCCCTGATCGTCCGCGTACTTTCTCTTCAGTACCACTTTATTGCATAGAGTGCATCTAACCTCAGCAAAGTCCACTATCGCGTGGATGTCTATGTCTATGGACCGACTGCAGCTTGTGCATATCAGATAGACCTTCATTTTCCGTCAGAAAGACATTCGCGTTGAGTGCGAGTGAGAATAAAAGGTTTGTACCCAAACCTATTAAAAAAAGTAGATGCTTCTGTTCGGAATGCAGCTCGTAGCCTTACACAGAGGGCAGGGTTCCAAGCCATTCCTGCGGGCTCCAAGAAACTCGCTTTTGAGGAAGCTCCTCTTCAGACTATTGTTGCTGAAGATTTACCATGCCAGAGAACTTTGCCGCAGCCAGCACACTGTATCATTCCACTTCGGGGACCGCCTACGTAGATAACTTGCGCTACTTGGTCGCACTCTGGACATTTGAACTCGACATTCTTGGCCGTAACCGCCACTTCTGGCTCCCCCATCAAGCCTGGTTCTTCACCTCGCTCCCTTCACCGTATGACTCCTTCAGACTGAACCCGGTACAGCGACATGCGTTGCAGACGCTCTCTCTCAGACTCGTATAGCTATCGTGAGTGACCCGGTAGTGTCCGCACTCGCAATCGTCAAGAGGATAGGGGAATCGCATCTGCTACTATCTTTACTCAAAAACAGAAATAGCTTATGTCCACACGTGAGTACACATGCCACCAATCAACGCGAATAGTCGATAAAGAAGAGAAGCCTGTCCCCCCTTGACTATGTGTCGAATGCGCCGTCGAATGAGATAGCATCGACCAGGATCACTGACGCGTCCGTGCCACTACAGGCAAACACGACAGTGCTCTGCCGAAGGCTAGTCATTGCGTAGTCGGCCTCGAATCTTCCGTTCTGGTTCGGCATCAGACTCGTGAATCCCTGCACTTGTCCCGTCTGATTTTGAGGCGCGCAAGGGGGTGCGTCGTTGACCGCGGTGCTAGCAAATACAAAATCGGGGGTCGAAGTACGTATCGAGACAGAGCATGTTCCCTTGCCAAAGTTGGCAGTGCAGTCGCCACAACCTTCTCCCGGGCAAGACACGGCTGCCGGAGTGGACGGGTCTGGGTCGAAGACAGCGAGCGTGTTCGCCCCATGAACCGCGAAGACCTGCATGTCTACAATCGTGTTGCAGCACTGGTCGGCAAGGAGAGTAACATTGTCCTGGTTTAGCTTTGCGTTTGCGATGGCGTAGTACTCCCAGAGACTCCCGTAACAGCCGTTCCCGTGACTAACACGGAGGGCGAAGTGGAGACCGCTGCTGTCTGTAATACCGGCTATTCCAGTATTGCAACGGGTGTCGACGACTAGGACGATAACATCGTTACCTGAGGACGTTGTCAACAGTTGCGAGTGGACACAGAACGGTCGCTGACAATTGCTCGCTCCAACACCATCCAACGTCAATATCGCCTGCCTAGAAGGCGCTCTAGCTACTGGTAGCCACGCCACCGCTAAGACTAGGATGACTAGGAATCTAATCCAGAGTCCCGTGCCAGACCCTCGACACTCCCGCAAACCTCTAGCTCCTTAGTCCATTCCAACAGGGTATCTCGCACGATATCTTTTCGTTACCAAAGTTTTCAGAAGAGCATATCAGCCAAAATCCACAGACACAAGCACACACATACTCTGGGTCTTTTGAATGGTTGAAGATACTAAGCCTCATTCACGAACACCTGTTACAGAGCATAAAGATCGGAAAGAAAGCGCCAGCCAGCCCCAGCAGACCACACACCCCGGCTTCGCACATCACACTTGAATCTCTCACTCTCTCAAGTGAACTAACGGAGAAGATGGTGAGCAACATTCGTTCAATCTCAAGGCTCCACCTTGTGATCATCCTTCTTCATCATTCGAAAGGACTGACTTACGACAGTCTCATGACGCTCTAAAGAGAGCTCGGAAACCAATGATCTACAGTTGGTTGAATACCTACTTCCAACGAAAAGAACGTAGGGAGTTTATCAAGTCAGAACCAATCTCAGAGTCTCAAGAGAAACTCCACTCTCTCACTGAGCCTGGCAAGAAGGAGCGGAGAGAATCATCAGAGAAATCAACAATAAGGGCTGAGCTATTCAACTTTCCAACTTCTCAGCTTGACGCGCTATTTTGGGTCTTCTCAATCACGATCTGACCCCACACACACCACTTGTAACCACAGTTCGGATCAATTGAATCTCGGATCTTCGCCAAGGCCCAACACCAGGAGACGAGTGGAATCTAGTCTAACTGTTGTTCGTCCCGAAACATAAACGACTCTGCGGAAGGGAGGGGTGGGAGGGGGTCGCTCGGTCTCTGAAATCGATTCCACGGGATTCAACGCGTGGAAAGAAGGACCTGCAACCAGTTGGTCTGTGGCTTTCTAGGTCCATTAGGGTCAGAAAGAATAAGTGCCCGCATCTTCGCTGCTCGGGACCGCAACCATCCGCAAAACGCGGGAAACGCGGTTGCCCAAAGTCTTAGGCTACTACGCGGGCAAAATATTTGCCACGTTTCAAACTAATAAGTTTAGCTGAAGATTCAGCCAACGCTTCCCACGGCCGTCGCAGGGTGTCGAACAAAGCCCATAGGAAGACACCCGTATCTTGCTCCTTCGAAAGATCACATAGCCGGATGTTGGAGTCAACCCTATCGAGCGACTGAATCCATGATGCCCTGAATTGTTCACCATGTTCGTGCATCCTTTAAGCCCGCCCAGAACTGTCAACCTATGGATAGCCAAATATTTATCTTTCTTACGCCTGTTTCAGCCAGCGATACTATCGGTCTGGTCTCCTGTTTTCATCTATCCCCGCCCATCCCCAAGCTGATGTCAAGGTTTTGGGATATGGCTAATGGGCCTCTGTTAGACCCCGACCTCGAAGGTGCAATCTTGCCATGCAAGAGGAAGAAACCGCGAATACGACAAAAGATGGAGAAGTAGGGGAAGGCCATTTACGGCTTCGTGAGGGAGGGGTAGTGTTTGGCTTGTGGTCGGATGTATACATGGCGTTTTTATCATGGTAACCGTATGGCTCTGGTGTGGACAGCGTATTCTTTTTCAAAATAGCGCGTCCGGTCTTACTGGTATTGTTGATGATGCTGGTTCCGGCCATAACGAACCTCGCGCACGTCCATGCTTCATCCACGATGGAGCTGGACGGGGTGGGAACGAAGGGAAGCAATAGTGGGTGTAGCGCGTTTTGTATGCGTTCGCAGTTGCTAACAACCAGCATGGGGGACGATGTGATTATTGTAACTCTTGAATGCGGTGAAGGCCCCAGTTCTGGACATCCCTGCGACGGCATAACCATCACTGACGATACTGGTTTGACATTCACCAAGCGCCTCTCCTTTCCAGCAAGTGGTGACAGTGGTACGCTGTGGGAATTTTATGCCGTAGCCGCGTCACCACTGAAATCCGACAATATCACAGTGGCTGCGGACTTTTGCTGCCGGGGAGGAGGAATGCTGGTTCTCGGGATCCATGGTGCAAATACGAGCATGGTGTTCGACCCTAACCGGTCGATACCCGCGTCCAACTCCTACACCCGTGGTGATTGCATCGTCGGGTCAGGCACATGTTCCGCCTCGATACAGACCGACACTGTAGATTTCGTAATTGGAACTACGGCAATAGATGACGCGCCCCCCTGCGGTGACGGTTATCCTAACGGCAACGTGCCAGGGTTTACCAACATAGGTAGCGGCCCCAACAGCAACTTCGAGGTCGACTACGCGATAACCACGACTTCGCAAACCAACGTAGAGTATGCCTGTAGCGATACAGATGTGAGCGGGATCGTCCTCGACGCAGTATCATCGGGGAATGGGCTTCAATCCCACGCGCCTATATTGATCAGTGGAAACGATGGCTTCACTACTGACAACGGCGTGACGGGTGGGACCGGGACGAGCGACAACCCCTATGTGATAAGCGGTTGGACGATTTCGGCGGAGAACTACGGCATTCAAATAAGCGGTACCTCAGCCTATTTTACAATAACCAATGTTGCGATTTCCTGTGACCCAACGAATGCTGATTGTTGGGGAATCATGTTCTCTTCGGTAGAAAACGGCGTCGTCCAGAACTCGCATCTATCCGGTCCGAGGGGTATCGGGGTCCACAACTCCGATAATTTCCAGGTCACGGAGAACAACTTGTCCCCTGGTGAGACTGGCATAGGCCTCTGGGACTCAAGCAGCTTTGACGTGAGCAACAATGTTGTCTATGGTGGTGGTGATGACACAGTTTTTCTCTGGAACGTAACCAACTTCGATCTTAGCGGCAACTCTATCCATTCTGGCGAGGTTGTGATCTTTCTCGGTTTCGCCAGCAGTTTCGATATTAGCAATAACAGTTTGGAGGGCGGCACATTCGCGGTCATCGGCGATCATGTAAGCGATGCAAGCATAGTGGGAAACACTGGTGGGGCGGAGGATGGGATAGTCCTGAGCAATTTCTCTGGTCTCCTGATAAGCCAGAACAGTATTGTTGGTCACGTTTCTATTGGTGTTCAGGACTGTGGTGACTCAACTATTGACGGAAACACTGCGAACGCTCATGATTACGGAATCTTTGTCGGCGCGTGCGGCAACATCCTCGTATCGAACAATAATGCTTCAAACATCACCAACGGACAAGGAATCTACCTTGACAACTCGGACAACGTAACGATAACATCAAACACTCTGTCGAACAATCTGGAGGGAATTCGGTTGGTGGATTATGCTACTGGAAACTCCATCACGAATAACGCGATCAGCAATAACCAGTGTGGAATACGAACCGATTCAACCTCTACGCCAGACCAGAATTACCTCGCGGACAACACGTTCACGGGAAACACTCAAGACTACTGCGGTTTCTGACTTCAAGAGTCGATAGGTCAATATTATCGGGTTAGTTAGAGAACGCTCGGTCTCAGAGTTTTGGAGCATTGATACCCTCGTCTCTCCCTCCGACGACTGGAACGTTGCCGTCGCAGGGTCCCAAACAAAGCCGATAGGAAGAGACCCGCTATCGCGATAGGCGGGGCAGAAGGCTTCACTCAGCTGGACTGACGGAGTCTCTCAAGCACCATGCGCAACGCATACGTTAGCGGCGAGCGGGCTGTCCTATTGGTCATAGGACGCGTGAAGCGAGTCCTGGGATCACCGAGTTCTCCTTTCTTGGGTGCGTATCCAGTCGGGTATGATGACGGCGCGGATGAGCTCTTGGACTTTGATTCCCTTCTGGTGCGCGATACGGTCGAGTTCGGTATAGATATTCTGGCTGAGGGTTTGCATATGCTTGACAGTCGGCATTCAGTCTTTATGTAGTCTTTCGCGATGACCTTGCTATATCCAAGATGGTCCTAGCGCGACGTTACGACAGTCAGTCAAGCCTGATCTGCAGGAGAAACATGGGCTGAGGGTTGTCTCCGAAAAGGTCGATTGTCAGCGTAGACCCCTTTCTGGTTCACACGAGGAACAAGGCTCAAGATGGAAGAAGTTATTGCATCTGCGAGACTTGCAAACATGGCCTGCGAGGTCAGTGTCTCAGCAAAGGCTGTAAGTGCTGTACTAGCCTCATCAAGTCAGCGCGATAGACGACTTTCTCAAGTCACCTCTGTTCCTAGAACTCTGACGTTTCGCGGTCCCATTCCGACCTTCTCATCATTGGACCCGGTTCAGGTATCAGAGCCTCTTCGATGACTTGTTTCTTCCAGATTTCCAGAGCTTCTTTGATTGCCTGCATCATGTGATCCCAAGTCTCCCGGTCAAAGACCGGCACGAGGTACTCTTTCTTTGGCCTAGGCATCGCATCGGAGAGCCACGTTTCATACCTGTCCTGAACTCCTTTCTGAAGAATGCGATGAGATCTATGTGATGGATCTTTTTGCGCGGTCGGTCCAGCACTCGAGGGTCAGATCTGTTGTAGCATCATCCACGGAAAAGCTGGAACACTGGGACTTCATTACTCTTCGCCGATTCCTCGAGAATGAAAGCTCGAAGAACCTCGATTTTGGTCGCCTCTCTTCCTTGGGGTCGGGCCGGGGTTTGCAGTTCTCCGCGAGAAGAAGCCTTCTGAGATTGCATGAAACCGTCAGGTTTACAACCGACGAACCTAGTATTCACTTGTGTTCGGTTGAAATAGGCGTATGGGATGCCTTTCGAAATCGCGAAAGAATCTTCGTTGCTAGGATATTGTGGACATCCAGCCCAAATATTCGGGGCACCTTCGTCGTAGACGGAGAAAGATTTGAAGAATACTGTAACGCTAGCGAGGCTCATTCGCTGGTCACTGTCCATCTTCATTATTACAGTGGTATTCTCTGGCGCGCTGATCGTCATGAACGCCTACGCGACACCTTCATTTCCCATTGATAATTCAGGGTCGTGGAATCCTCGTGTGCCTTGCTCATCTCCATGGATTGTCCGTATCTCCGATATCACGGATAACATGACGGGGACTGCTTCTTACAACAACAGTCTGTTCTCCCCTGGGATTACTGAGAACCCGTATGTGACCGGGTCAGCAGGGGCCAAGAGATGGTTGACACCCGGAGCAACCCCCTCAGGCTGGCAGAGTCCTGGACCATCGTGTACTATCACTAACTCGAGGGGGCAGGTCGTAGCAGCATTCGTCGAGATTGACGGTGTGGGAAGAGCTTTCTGGTCCTACGAGGACTGTGGGACGAAATACGACGCGGTGAATGGAGGCTCGCTCTACCCGCCCGGCCATTGGTGTGACAGTACTGGCAACGTGTTCGACCCGACCATGGTGGCGAACTACTCCAGCTCCTGCGGGACTGCGACAGACCCGACTTGCGGGGGAAGGATCCATGTCGAGTTCGACACCGACTGGATGGCCGCAGGCTACTGTGGAAGAGGAACAGTGTGCGACAACAACACGATGGTCCAGCAGACCGTCCCGGGTTCATCGTCGACTCTGATAGACATTCAGGGCTTCGTCTATTGGGATCCGGATCATGTGTGCTGCGGCTATCACAGCTTCTCAGGCTGGGAGATCCATCCAATCACTGCCTGGCGCCCCCACCAGACGACTAAGCCAGACTTCACCATCTCAGCCAATCCGTCCAGTATGAGCATCGCGGCCGGCTCCTCCGGAACGGCCACAATCAATCTCGGCTCCATCGACAGCTTCGCAGGCACCGTCACTCTCACGGCTAGCGTAGATGGCGGCATTTCCTCGATCACATCCCCGACAGCTAGTCTGGACCCTTCCCTGGCGACCATTCCTTCAGGGGGAGTGGCACCATCGACACTGACAGTGTCAACGTCGTTGCTAACAGTTCCGGGAACCTATCATGTGACTGTCACGGGAACCGATGGAGCCTTGGTCCACTCCACCACGGTCACCGTGGTGGTCACCCTTTCTCTGTGATATGGCCAGGAAGAACACCAGCTCGCAAGCTACCGATTCGAGATCAACAGCTCCAAACTCGTCCCTCAGTAGTGATTCGACATCATCATACAGTCTAACCTCTTCGTCCGTACCCTGTGAGTTGCTCTCAGACAATTCCATTCTGAACTGAGTAACCATCTCCTTCATAGTGGGAAATGTCAACGGACCCCGAAGCACGCTGCTAAAAGTGCCCGGAAATGGTGCATGGTTCTAGTTTCCTTCATTCTGAGCCTCCAGTACAGAACGTTCAATACAACCTCCGTACAGGATTCTGATTCTTGCCCTTCGAGAGTCCACGTGGTAACATTTCAGTGATAGGCTTCATCGGAGCATAGAATGATGGGAGAGCCGGCAGCAATCTCCTTCATCAACATCCGGTTTCAGACCCTGACTCCCGATCATCCCGGAAAGGCTGGAGTGTCGAGGAGACTAAAGAAGCCTGTGCCCGGTACCCGTCGACAGTCCCGCCCCCTTTCGCAGCGATCATGCGAAGTGCGCCTTCCAACACGGCCCTCGCGACTCCCGCCTTCCTGTGGTCGCGGTCGGAGAAGAAGCAGGTAATCCTCCAGTCAGGCGGAGCCAGTCCAACTTGCTGTAGCCGCTCATTCGGCCCGGGAGCTCAAGAGGGAGTCCGAACTGGCACCACCCTACAACATCTGCTCCATCGTAGACTAAGGCCGCGTGGGACCGGTTCGCTCGGACAAGCTTCTCCTTGAGCGCTTTGTGCTTTCCAGTCCACTCTTTCTCCTCACTTCGCTTTAGATGGAAGGCGTTGCACCAGCAGCCCCCCAGACTCCATCGTGTTTCTCGACCACCCGCTCAAATTCCGGCCATGTCTCCTTTCCAAGTTCCTTAATTAGAAATCGCGCGGGGAAGCTGTTTTTTATTGCGCAGAACGTCGAGCGACAATCTGAGGAGGATTCTTGGAGCTTCTTCAGCCAGATCTTATTGCGGACCCTTGATCATTGTCGCATCTGCGCTGCGGTCAGCTGAGCCTGGCTCCACATTTTGTGCAGAAGGTGGCTGAGAAGAAATTCTGTGCGCCGCAGGTGGGGCAGAGTCTCGTTCCGGCGTCGACTGTCGTTGTTGGTAGCGTCGGCATCTGGCCTGGAAGAGGCTGTGAGATTCTTGCAAGGTTGGAGTAGTAGTAGACGACCATTAGGATCGGGAATAGGGGTTGGTAGAATGCTGAGAGAATGCCGTTTGCGATCGGGCCTATGACGCCGCCTAGAAGACGGGTTATCGCGCTAACAATTACCGAGGTGATTATGACGATTATTAGGAGAACGAGGAACGTTCCGAAGGTCTTGCCCCATCTGTGGCTGACAAGCTGACGGCTCCTCCCCATACTATCGAAGACTCCTTTGTTCTCTAGGAGAAGAACAGGAAGTGCGAGGGAGTACATTATGGCCAGTATGATTCCGGGGATGATTAGAGCGATGAATCCTAGGACGACGATGATCCCGACGATTATGCTGAGCGCCCAGATCGAGAGAAGTCTTGAGACAGCGAATCTGACGGATGCTCCGAGGTTAACCCGTCCCTTTGTAATCCGTTCAGAGGCCAGTTTGACTGCGCTGCCCTCGGCAATGGTAGAGAATACGATATTCACAACGAAGATCACGGCAACGAGCAGGAATAGTGCTGCAAACAATGCGGAGAACCAGCTGGAGAATTGCTGAGGCGTGGGATTGACAGGAGGAGTCGGGAGGACGAACGCTTGCTGCGCCAACGTAGTGACGACTTGGACGATCACTCCCACTATCGCAAAGAGAACGAAATATTTCGAAAAGTCTCGCCGGTAAACGTCGAAGGTTTTCGAGATAACCTCGCCGAGACCCAATTCGCGTCCAATACCTTGCTCCG
>WNGH01001399.1_pt1 | contig 28016 bp, 22 predicted proteins | sample 5400631 | NCBI WGS metagenome assembly WNGH01 (sample SAMN13153373, study PRJNA577476) | soil metagenome | isolation source: 115 cm soil or saprolite under Garry oak tree replicate 1 | place: USA:California | collected 2016-06-15
TCGGCGATGTTGGTGGCGTGATCGCCGATGCGCTCGAGGTTCTTGGCGACGAGAATCAGTTCGAACGCGGGAAAGACCACGCTGGAATCGCCCATCATGTAGGTAAGCAATTCACGGAAAATCTGGTCGCGGTAGTGGTCCACCTGATCGTCGGAGGCAAGGACTTTTTGCGCGAGCTCGACGTCGCGGCGGACGACGGCGTTCAGCGCGCTGCGGACCATCTCTTCGGTAAGCTCGCTCATGCGCGGCAGGTCCACATAGGGCTTGACGCGCGGGTGGCGGAGAACGCGCAAGGCTCCCTGGGCGATGTTCACGGCCTGATCGCCGATGCGCTCAAGATCGTTGTTGATGCGCGAGACGGCCAGCACGAAGCGGAGATCGACGGCCATCAGCTGGTGCAGGGCAAGAAGCTGAACGACGCGGTCGTCCACTTCCATCTGGAGTTCGTTGATGGCGTCTTCTTCCGCGAGGACGCTGTGGGCGAGTTGTTCGTCGGATTCCAAAACAGCGTGAACGTACTGGTGGACAGCGCGCTCGGCGAGGCTGCCCATCCGGTGATGTAGGCCTCCGTGCGCGGATCAGCCGGGGTGGTAAAGAGCTGCGGCGTCGGGTTGAATTCGATGAGCTGGCCGATCAGCAGAAATGCCGTGAAGTCGCTAATGCGTGCGGCTTGCTGCATGTTGTGTGTGACCGTCACGATGGTACAGAGGTCCTTCAACTGCACCAGCAGCTCTTCGATTTTCGCCGTGCTGATGGGATCGAGCGCGGAGCAGGGCTCGTCCAGCAACAGGACCTCCGGTTCGACGGCAAGCGCGCGGGCGATGCACAAGCGCTGCTGCTGGCCGCCAGAAAGTTCATAAGCGGATTTCTGCAAATGGTCCTTCACTTCATCCCAGAGAGCGGCATGCCGCAGGCTTTTTTCGACGGCCTCGGAGATGGGGAGCTTGGAGCCGTTGATCCTAAGGCCGTAGGCAACGTTGTCGAAAATGGACTTGGGGAAGGGGTTAGGACGTTGAAAAACCATGCCGACGCGGCGGCGATAGGCGGTGACGTCCTGGGCCAAGATATTCTGGCCGTCGAGAAGAATCTCGCCTTCGAGCCGTGCGCCCCGCACCGTCTCGTGCATGCGGTTAAGGGTACGCAGGAGCGTCGATTTGCCACAGCCCGAAGGACCGATGAGCGCGGTGACTTTGTTCGTGGCGATTCCCAGGTTGACATCGAAGAGGGTCTGCTTGTGGCCATAAAAGAAATTGACCTTGGAGACGGTCATGCGCATGGTGAGGCCCGAGGACGTCTCGCGGGCCGCAGCGTTGGTCACGATAGGAGGTAAGTTGACTGACAAAGACGGCCTCACAGTAGCATGCATAGATCAAGACCTCGGAACGGCGACGCCCCGGGAAAGAATGGCCCGGGCCACGATGTTAATGACAAGAATCAAACCAAGCAAGACGAGCCCGGCGGCCCACGCCTGACGGTGCCAATCATCATACGGAGCGAGGGCATACGTATAGATCATCACCGGCAAGGAAGCGGTAGGCTGTTGCCAGCCGGGGCTCCAGAATTGATTGCCAAGAGCGGTAAAGAGGAGCGGCGCGGTTTCGCCAGCCACGCGGGCGAAGGCGAGCAGAACAGAGGTGAGGATGCCGCGATAAGCGGCGGGAACAATGACAGTGGCAATGGTTTTCCATTTGCTGGCACCGAGGGCCATGGCCGCTTCGCGCAAAGCGTTCGGCACGGAACGCAGAAATTCTTCGGTGCTGCGCAGCGTGATGGGAATCATCATCAGGCCGAGGGCGAATCCGCCGGCGAGCGTTGAGAAATGTTTGAACGGATGAACGACAAGGCTGAAAGCAAAAATGCCGATGACGATGGAGGGCACGCCGTTGAGCAAGTCCGCGGCATAGCGGACGACAAAGGCGGTGGTGCCGCCGCTGAATTCGGCGAGATAGATGGCGCCAAGAAATCCGATGGGAACACCGAAGAGCGTAGCCACCAAGAGCATCTTCCCGCTGCCGAGGATGGCGTTGGCCATGCCCCCGCCGATTTCACCTACGGGAACGGGCAATTTGGTGAAGAAATTCCAGTTGATGGAAGCTCCGCCATGAATAGCGAGATATCCAAGAATGAGGAAAAGGACGGAAACGGCGACCAAAGCACACAAACCGGTCATCGTCAGCATGAAGCCGCTTACGAATTTGCGCCAGCGGAGACGAGGGCTCATGGGTGCCCCGTTCCACTGCCGCGCTGCGAAGTGGCAACAATCAGCAGGCGTGCAAAGCCGTTGAGGATGAAGGTAAGGATGAAGAGCACCAGGCCAAGCTCGATCAAAGATTGCGTATGGAGATCGCCGGTTGCTTCGGTGAATTCGTTGGCGATGACGGCAGCAATGGATTAGCCGGGAGAAAAGAGAGAAGCGCTGATGACAGGGGTATTGCCGATAACCATGGTGACGGCCATAGTTTCGCCAAGGGCCCGAGCGAGGGCCAGGAAAATTGAACCAAAAATGCCCGCGCGGGCAAAGGGAACGACCACTTTCCACGTGGATTCCCAACGCGTGGCCCCGAGAGAGAGGGCGGCTTCGCGCTGGTCGCGCGGCACGGAAAGGAGGACCTCGCGCGACACCGAAATGATGTAAGGGATGACCATAATGGCGAGGACAATGCCCGCGGTCAAAAAGCCGACGCCGTAGGCCGAGCCTTGAAATAGCGGGAGGAAGCCGAAGGAATGTTTGAGGGCCGGCTGAATGTATTGACGCATCAACGGAACGACGATGAAGACGCCGAGCACGCCGTAGATGACGCTGGGGACGGCAGCGAGAAGATCGATGAAAAATTCGAGCGTGTCCGAAACTCTTGCGGGAGCCAGCTCTGCAAGAAAAATGGCGGCGCCGATGCCGAGGGGCACGGCGATCAACAGAGATACCGTCGCCGTGACAAGCGTCCCGTAAATGAAGGGCAGAGCGCCGAACTGTTCGAAGATAGGGTCCCAGACGGACGTGCGGAAAAAGTTGAAGCCGAACCTGTGGCGGGCGAGAGCGGAGCCTTGCCACAATTCGAAAACGAGCAGCACGGTGACAAGAACGACGGAAGCGGCGAACAAAAAGGTGATCATGCGGGCGATTTCATCGCCTTCGCGAAGACGGGAAAGAAACGAGCGCGAGCCCGCGAAGGGGCCCCCGCTCGGAACAGTGGTGGTCGTTGTTGCCACGTTACTGGACGTTATTCAGGGCCTTTAGTTCCTTTGCGATGACTTCCTTGGGAAGCTTCGCGTAGGATAGGGCTTCAGTGTAGTTCTGACCGTCCCCCAACATCCACTTCACGAATCCCTTGATGGCGTCGCGCTTGGTGGCATCGGAAAACTTTTGTGGAATCAATAGCCAGGTAAAGCTGGAGACGGGATAGGCGGTCTTGCCCGGAGCGTCCGTAATGGAAACGCGGAAATCGTCCGGCATGTTCTTTGCCGCGCCAGCCGCTGCGGCAGTGACGCTGGCAAGGTCTGCCTTGATGAAAGCGCCCGAGGAGTTTCTCACGCGACCGTAAGGCATATTGTTCTGGATTGCGTAGATCAATTCGACATAGCCAAAGGAGTTGGGCGTATTCTTGATCATGCCGGCAACACTCTCATTGCCTTTGGCGCCCAAACCCACCGGCCAATTCACCGACGCACCCTTGCCGACTTTGGTTTTCCACTCCTCGCTGACCTTTGAAAGATAGTCGGTCCAGATGTAGGTTGTGCCGCTGCCTTCCGACCGATGCACCACTACGATGTCATTCCCGGGGAGAGCAACGCCTTTATTGACGCTGGAAATCGCAGGATCATTCCACTTGGTAATTTTGCCCAAGAATATCCCCGCTAGTGCTTCTGGGGTGAAATTCAGTTCCGCAGTAACGCCGGGAATGTTGTAGGCCGGTACGTCAGCGCCCAGCACGGTCGGAAAATGCAAGATTCCGAAGCCGTGCTTGTCCTGATAGCCCTTGAGCTGCTCGTCGTTCATGGGACCATCCGTGGCGCCAAAATCCACGGTTCCTTCGGTGACTTGTTTGATGCCGCCGCCCGAACCGATGGACTGGTAGTTGATCTGAATATTGGCGTTCTTCTTGTGGTATTCATCAAACCACTTGGAATACATGGGATTAGGAAACGTTGCGCCGGCGCCGGTGATCGAGAGCGCACTATCAGCCCACAGAGCGCCCGCGAGCGCCAGAACAGCTACCCAAAACATTCCAATTATTCGCTTCATGCTTTATCTCCGTTTGAAATCATCGAGTGTTTTCCAAGGGGAGAAACAGTATGTCTTCTAATTGTTACGGCATTGTTACAACGGGTTCAGAGTTGCTTGAATCGGGGTGGGCCCGCGCGCTACACAGGCAGATAAGGCCTAACAGATGACAGAATTAGGGGGGTGCGAGCGAGACGCCAAAAAAAAAGGGCAGCTCGGTGAGGAGCTGCCCTTTTCCCCGTCCTCAGGGGAGGGACGGAACCGCCAATTGCCCGGCCTGAGCTACGGCAGGTAATAGCGGAAAGAAGTGAACACCATGTTGTCGATAGCCTTGGGCGCGATGCTCGCGGCGCCGGACCAGCCACTCTTGGTGATGTAAGAGTATTGGATTCCCCAGCGCACGCCACCCTTCGGACCCTGGTAGAACTTATGCCAGAACCCGAGAGTGCCTTCCTGGATGAGGCGGATGTCGCCCGCGCAAGTGCCACCGCCGGACGGGGTGAGCTGGTTAGAAGGCGGATTCTCGGTGCTGCAACCGCTGTTGTTGGCAGCCGTGTTGCCGTAGCCGCCGATCTGATTCAGTTTAAAAGTGGTGGTCGTGGTCGCGCCAACGGCCGGAGTGGTGGCAGTTGCCGGGATAGCGGGTGTCTTGGTAATCGAGATACTGTTGTAACCCCTATAGCCGGCGCGCCAGGCATACTCGCCGCCGAAGTAAGCGAAAATGTCGAGCTTCGGCGTGGGATGCAGTTCCACGCGAGCAAGCCCATGGGCCGTGCGGATGAGTGCTGCAGTGCCGTCGGGACGGAAGGTCAAATCGGCAAGCTGCGCCGCGCCGTACCTGCCGATGCCGTCTCCAGCCACACCCTTGATGCCAAAATCCACCTTCTTCGCAAAAACCGGCACATTGACGCTGACACCCCCACCGCCGCCCGTACGCGAATCGTTGAAGGCGCCGGTAGCAGACGGTGAAGTTAGTTGCGCCCCGGCACCATTGAGGCAAGCAATGCCTGGGCTAGTCCCCGTCAGTGCGGGGCCAGTCAGGATTACGGTTCCTGCGGCGTTGCTCGCCGCCGGGCTGACGACGGCGCAAGGATAGATGCGGTTCCGGAAAGTGCTGACGATGCCAAATACCTCATAGTGGCCCCAACCCGGATCGATCGCGGCCTTCACGAGGAAGTCGGGGGCTTTGTTGACGGTGTAACCGGTGGCGTCAAACGCGTTGTAGAGCCCACCGCCGGCACCGGGCGCGTTGATGAAGAAGTTCTGCGTCGTGGCCCCGGTCGCCGATGTGACGGTGGAGAACCCGCGGCCGCCGAACGTGGACTGTGGACCTTCCACGGACACGCCGAGGGCAAGCTTGCCGCCAACCAAAGTCCTTGACGACGCGGAAGCCGTACCCCCGCGCGTAAGTAAAGCCCACCGTGTAGTTGACATCGATCGTCGTTGGCGGAATTTCCCCGCGGTTCTGAATTCCTTTTTTATTCTCCGTTGCCAGAGTCCACATCTGGCCGCCCAGATGTGCCTTACAGCATTGGTGCGAATATCCCCAACATCTACAGCGACTTACTGAACCAATGGACTCTCCAGCCCGGCAAATTTGGGTCCGTTTGGGTCCATCAAACGGCTAACCAGCTCAATTGCCTGCTTTCGCGACTCCGCGAGCGACTGAACGTAGTACTCCAGCGTGGTGTTCACACTAGAGTGTCCCAGCAACTCCTGAGTGGTCTTGATCTGCGTTCCCTGTTCGCTGAGCCATGTGGCCAGCGTCCTGCGGAAGCAATGCCAAGACACTCTGGGAAGTCCAAGTGCCGAAAGTGTTGGTTGCAGCACCCTCTGACACATGGACACCGGGTTAAGTGGTTTGCCCGAAAGCCCCTCAAACAAGAAGTTGGAGAGGCCACCGTTCGTTCGCTGACGATGCTGCAAAAGCTTCTGCCCAAGCCACTTCGGCATGGGTAGATCCCTAATCGAGCGAGGCGTCTTAGGTATGTCGATTAAGCCTTCGTAGATGCGCTGGCGCACATGGATGACAGATTTCTCGAAATCCACATCGCACCAACGCAACGCAAATAGCTCACATCGACGCATCCCGGTTGCAATGGCGGTTGCCACAACGGTACGACAAGGTTCCCTAAGCCGGACAAGCAATTGCTTTAGCTGGTCCGGCGTGAGGATTACCTTCTCAACTCTCGGCGGGCGCCTAGGCATTCTTGCTCGAGCGACCGGATTGTCCCTAAGATAGCCCCATTCGACGGCTTGCTTGAGAACTTGGTTCAACGTGAGCTTGATGTGTTGAACTGTTGCCCACGCAAATCGTTGGGCGTGTGAAGTGATGAACCCTTGGACGTCAGTTGCTTCTATGTCACACAGGCGCATTCCAGAAAAAGTTGGCAACATGTATCTCGCCAACGTCTCTCTGTAAAACTTCTGTGTGGACTGCTTTTTCAGCGGAAGGATTTTCTCTTCCCATAGTTTCGCGAATTGCCCGAAAGTTAGGGTTGTTTCTGGCCGATCCATACTGAGATTCGCTTCTCTCATGATGGTCTCGGCGATCTCCCAGGCTTTCCGCTTTGTGCCAACCTCACTAACTGAGCCTAGAATTCTCGAACGTCTCGCACGGCCCAATGAACGATCTGGAAGGAGCACGCTCTCGTAGTACCTGAGCACGTAAACCTTCCGCCTTGTACCTCGAACTATCAAGCTTCCTCTTTGATACTTGCGAGCCATTTTTAAGCCTCCTTTGGGATGGCTCGCTTGACTTGTTCTGCGCTGGACGTGATTGTACGCGAAACCCTCGGAATAGAGCTATCGTTACAATTCAGTCGCTTGAACCAGTCCGCGCATTGAGTCCCGGGACTCACGAGGACCCCGTGCATGAGTCTTGAGACTTCAGCCACGCGAAGATTTCGGCTTCGCGGAAACGCCAATACTTGCCGAGACGGTAGCCGGGGAGCCGCCCGACAGATCGCTTTCTGGTCCGTCCGTAGACCCAAGACACAGGAACCTGCAACAGCTTTGATACTTCGTTGACAGTCAGAAGGTGGCTTTCGTCCCTTTCTCCCGCTGTGGCCGCGTTATGTGCGGCATCGTTTGGGAAGGTGAATGAGAATTCATGTGAGGCTAATACCGGTGAGGGGTTCTTGGGCTGAGTTGGATTCGAGTGTACCGCAAGGCGCGAGGCATGCCGTCTTGAGGACGCTGTATTCTCGCGCACACCGAATTGGTTTGAACGGCGATTCATGTTTGCTACGCGGTCTTTGTAAGAGCCTCTCCTTGGATTTGTTCTTGGCTGTGATCGTTAGTGTGTTGGCCTGGCCAGCGTTTGAACTGGTCGTCCTTCTTGAACAACAGCTTGAGGGCTTCGCTCACGACGTAAGAAGCGTTCGCGTCGATGAACTCAGCGTACCTGTCTAGGTTGTGTCTGACTTCTTCCTCTAGGCGGACCTGAAGAGTTGTCGTTTTCGGTTGCTTTGACGGTGCTTTCAGAAGTGCCAAGTGTTTCCGCTCCTTTCGTTATTCGTGATCCATTACAGCCTGCATTACGACTCGCATTCTCCGAATCCTGCACGCGGCCAAAACACGGCCTCGAGTTGCTCGGGGCGGGCGGGAGCGATCCCACGAAATTTTGGGCGGCTGAAAGCCGTCAAAAGTGGGGTCGCTCCCGCCCATCCTAGTGTTTTGGCCGCGTGCATATGTCACCTCCTTCTTTTACCTATCTGCCGTTCTCTGAAGACTTCCCGTTGGCCTTGAAAGTGACCTCCGGGGTGACGCCGCCCCTGAACAACCCCGTATCTGCCAACCGTCACCCCAGTTCTTCATGCTGTCGCCGAAAATCGCTTCATGACCCGGCACGGTGACGGTTCGGAAGAGGATCTTCTGCGTTGGCATCGCCTCTGCCGGTGCCTCAATTTCGATGTCCTTCGGTAGTTGGTTTCGCTTCCAGAGGTAATGGAGTGTGCCGATGCTGTCGCCGGTGTAGCGCTTCCTGCCTTCGCTCATGAAGAGGACATCCGGTTCTGAAAGAAGCCCGTACTGCTCGTTGTCCCACTTCGTCTGGAGGTCGAAATAACGCGTCAAATCCCGCACGCCCTTGCCTTCCACGTAGAGCCAAAAAAGCTCAGCCGCCTCTTTCTGCAAGCCCCCTTCCGTCGAAATGTAGAGAAATTGGAAACTCGGAAGTTGCCGGAATAGAGGCCGGTATGTGCGCAGGTGAGTGATGTACGCACCCAGGTTTCGGTGCTCGGGATCGAGGTATGTGAAGGTGACCACAGGCATGTAGTCGGGAGAAGGATACGCAACGCAGAGCGGGAATCTGTCGGCGAAAGTGATGCCCTTGCCATGTTCTCTGGAGGAGAGAAACAGACTCTCGGAAATGCCGAATCGCCGCAGCAAGTACTGGCGTTTGGCTTCCGCCGTCTCGAAATAGTCGTGCTCCGGGTGAGCAAAGATGTAATCGAGCGCCAAGAGCCGGGCTTTGATGTATCCGAGTTCGTGCCCCCTGCGATTACGAAGATCTCCTTTTCCAATTGCGTCGTAGAGTGGGCGAGAGTGCAGGTGGTACACCATGCTCCGCCGTCGATATCTTCGGGCGCTGGCATGGCCCAGTCCGAATAGTTTTTCAACCAATCGTGCGTTCCGCTTGCCGCTCCGGGCACGGGCAAAGTCAAGAAACTGCCGCACCGTGAAGTAGCCGGAATGCGTGGCCACGAGGTAGAGAAAGCGGGCTTCTACCTCCGTGTAACCGATGGTGCGGAGGTTGGCGAGTTGGGATTCGTGGATGCTCATTGGTTATAGGCTGAAGATCGCTGTGGTCAGTTCCCGCTCATCACGAATGCGGCGCAGCCGATCAGTCTCCCCAGGCCTGGCATAAATCTGGAAGCCGGCGTGGGCCTTCTGCGAGAGTCCTTGGGGGCGGTAATGATCTGTGGCTAGCTCAAGGTCGCGGTGCTGAATTTGGTTGTCGTTCTCGTTCACATACTCGACGCGCAGATCGGGGATCGGAATCTTGCCCGATACAACCTTGAGGTGGTAACCCTCGGCGACTTCCTCCCGCAAGGTTCGCGGGTTTCTAGTCTTATCCTGAGAGCCGCGGGCGAGGCGTGAGTAGAGCTCATCCTTCATTTCGTAGTCGAGTTGCACGCGAACCACCCTACCGCCCTGACTCTCGATCTCATCGCTGACCTTGTGATAGAGCCGGTACAGGTCCGCGTCGTGGGAAGCTTCCTTTGGTTTTTTGAGCCCGTGGTAGGTGGCTTGGCTTGAGGCGAGAACCTTGCCGCGAGACAGGAGTTTGTGGCCTTCCTTCGTGAGCGTCACAACCTGGAAAGAGTTGTAGTCGGTATTCGGGATTGTCGTGACATTCGCGAGTCCTTGGCGCACCAGGTTTTCGATATCGTTTTCCATTCGGTTCCGGTCGCGGTTGTAAGCAAACTCAGCTAGGTCGTTCTTAGCGACAACGCGGAACTTGCCAACCTCCGACAGCGTGTGAATCTCGGAATCCCGCAGCGAATAGTTCTTATCCCGGTCTGCGTATTTGGTTCGGATGGGCCGCGAAAGAATTGCTCGCACTCGTTCTTCGCGTACCAGTGGCGAGCGTTCCTTTTCCGAACGGTCCCGCTGTTCGCGGTCGAGTCTATCGGCACGAACCTCTTCCCGGTGAACATTGTGAAGATCAATGCGCTTATTCCAGTTGGAGGGTGAACTCCTGCCTTCATCGCGGCCTGAACGAAAATCAGAGCCACGGAAATCGTCGATTTTGAATCCGTCAAACCCTCGTGACACAGAAACAGCTCCTATCGGTGCAAGGCGCGGGCTCGCTCAAGTAAGGTGCTGATGAACAGAGGGAATCCTTGGCGGGGGCAGCTCGAAGAAAACAAACTCGAAGGGTTGGCCTGCTGGAGATCTTACTGGACATACTTAATCTAGCCCTCAGAATTCGGCGAATTCTTTGGTTGATCGTTCTGGTAGAGGAACACTTCCTCTACGTTTTTGCCAAAGATGCGCGCGATTTTGAAAGCCAATAGGAGGCTCGGGTTGTACCTGCCAGTTTCTATCGCGTTGATGCATGCGCGCGATACTCCAACATGCATGGCAAGCTCTGCCTGTGACCACTCGAGTTCTGCCCGCAGAACTCGCAGCCGAGTCTTCATTGGTATCCCCGCCGCCAATGCCGTTGCCAAGAGGTGATGGCTAATCCCAAACTCCAAAGAATGACAGCGCATGATGCGTTGCCGTACGCCGGTACACGGGGAAGTCCGAAGGTTTCCAGAAACGCCTCGACGGCCAGAAGGCACAGTGTCCCTACGAAGGCAATGCTAAGGGCGCCGTATATGTATCGTGTTTCGAACTCATCGATAACTCGCAGGAAACGAACCAGAGTCCAAACGGCGAGGATAGAGCCCAGGAGCGAGAGGATCAACAGCCCGTCTCGCCAAATGCTTCGCAATTGTTGCGCGGCAGCGAACGCAAGAGCACATCCCGCGCTGCCGGCGTAGAAAACGCGAAGCAAGTTCTGCTTCTGTATCACCAGAGGATCCACGGGATCGGGTCGAGTCGGCATGTGAAAACCTCCCGAATAAAGGTTCGTATAGGCTATCGTCTTGGCCTACAAATGTCAACTATAGATATCAATATGATGCTATATCATATCTAAAAGATGCTATCTACGACTATCTGGCTGCTTCTCTCGTAAGTTGCGGAAAAGACACGTAGTTGTCAGGGACGGTTGCAATGTAGAGTTGCGGGACGTCGAAGACGGTCAGCAGACCAAAATGCTTTCTGTCGATGCGCGCTCAGACGAAATCGATAATCGCGATTTGAAGCCCGACTGGCTTCTGGCGCGGAACCTGTGGCCGAACATGAAGCCTACGGAAGCTTTAGGATCCCTTCGTAGGCTGGTTGAAGGCAAGCTTCCTCATCGAAAACTAGAATCTTATGGGCGGAGGCAAGCGTCTTCTCGGCGCTTTGCAAGAAACGCTCAATCTGCGTTCCAATCAACCTTTTGTGGTTTGATGAGACGATCCGCTTGCAGCTGAGTCTGGCCTAAGGTCGCCAGGAGTAGGTGTACTTGATGGCGAAACGGTTCTGAGTGAACTGGGCAGGGTTCGCGGCGACCAAACTAGCGAATTGCTGGCCGACGGTGTAGATGACAAACAAATCACTGTCAGGGCGATAGTTCCAACGGAGGCGAATGTTGGCACTTGCAGCTTGGGTATTCGACGTGTTCATCTGCAGAATCGTCGATAGAGTGAGGAAACGAGAGAAAGCATAGTTCGTCTGGAAAGTGCCAAAGACGACTGAAAAATCTCCTCCAGTGACTGGCAAGCGAAACCGATCCCACTGCTGAGAGAAATCGAAGGACAGCCTCTCGCTGGGCCGATAAGAGGCCCGAATCCGGGCTTCGTTCAAGTGGCCGTTGTAGTAGGTGCCAAACCGCTCAAAGAAGCGCAGGACCCAGCGCCGATCCTGTGCCGTGCCATACGTCAGTTGATGTCTCGTCCAGTGATAGAGGCCAGAAGGAATAACAACATTTTTGTAGATGTTGAACGGCGTAACGATTCGCTGGGTGAACACGTCCACGATGTCGTCATCTGTGTAGGCCCCACTATGGAATTCGGCGCGGAAGGTAGTCTGCCATTCCTGGGTTTGCAGAACACCGTGCGTATCTGGAGCATGAAACAGGAAGCCTTCAAAGTTTACCTCTCGGACGCCACGAATCTTCGGGCGCGGTTTCAGAGTGAGATCAGCATAGTCACAGATACAATCGGTACGTTCAAGAAAACCAACCTCGGGATTGAAATTCGGACCGATCTTGCGGCGTTCGGCGAGAAATTCGAGCCAACTATTCTTGTAGTGTAGGCCAGCGCCTAGATTGGTCTGACCGCCAGCGACGAGGGGAGAGCGCGTCTGAGCGGCATAACCCGTCAACACAAGGTCTTTCATCAGCACGATCCGCGTGTCCACTCCTCCGCTCTGGTTGAAAGGAGGAGCTGTGTTGCCCGCGCGCTTATCGATGCCCATAAACCCAACATAAGAACCTCCAGGAAGCGAACGTTTTAATCGGAACACAGCATAGTTCGCATAGGGGTTAGGCCCGCTCGACCTGGTACTTGCGTCCATGACGCCTACGTCAAAACCGGCAATAGAACCGGTGATCTTTCCTCCGCCATTCATCGGTACTTGCTGTCCCGTGACGGGATCGATGCCAATCTGGCGGCTGAAAAACAACAGATCGCCGGAGCCGCCCATCGCAAAATTGAAAATCCCTGCATTCTCCAAGAAGAACTGCCGCTTTTCCGGAAAGAAGAGCTTGTAAGGTGTTAAGTTGAACTGCTGAGTGTCTACGTCCGCGTCCGCAAAATCAGTGTTGCCCGTCAAATTGGCAACCAAATTCGAGCGGAGGCCGAATTTCACGTCAACGCCTCCCGTGTAGAGGGCAGCCGTACCAGGAGTGAGACCAGCTGAGGTAGCGGACTGCGGCAAGTGGTTGAAACCGCCAAGGGCGTAGGGCTTCACGATGAATAAGCGGCCACTGCCAATTTCAGAGATTCCACGCAACTCGCCGCCCTCGCTGATTTTTAGGATTCCAAAACTTCGCTTCCACCCAGCCCACAAATCCTGCTCATTCTTGCGACGGATGAAACGTTTGAGGTTGATTCCCCAAACGACATCACGCGCCTGCATGAAATTCAGCGTCGAAAATGGAATCTGGATAGTCGCCGTCCAGCCCTCGGACGTTATGCGGGCCTCAGACGTCCAAACACCATCCCAGCCAGGGTCTCCGTCGCCTTCGTCGCTGCTGCCATTCTGCGAGCCCCGTTCGTCTGTAATAAGGCCATCTCGCTGTGTTCCCAGAGGATTGGTCTGAAACAGGTAGGCGTTGCGGCGGTTGCGCGAGGAGTCGATCACAATCTCAAAATAGTCATCGAGCTCTTGACTGACGTCCCGGCGCAGTTGGGTAGCTACAATCTTGTCGGGCTCAGAATCATGGCAGATGATTCCGAAGAACACAGCATCTCTTGTATAAAGAATGCGTACCTCGGTCCGCTCTGTTGGCGGCTGTCCTTCGTAAGGCTCTCGCTGAGCGAAGTTGGTGATGGGCTCGGCCAGTTTCCATTGCGGATCATCGACCCCGCCATCGATTCTTGGCGCATGATCCACCCGCATCGCATTCGCAACGGGAAATGTCTGCGGTATTACCGGTGTCTGAGATTGACCCGCAAGAATCCCGGCCGACAGGGAGCCAAGCAGCAATAGGCCCGCAGCGCTGTACGCCAATCGTATCTGGGTGGGCACAGGCTTCAACGCACCACAGCCTCGTAAACAACCATGCGCGCCACGGCGTTGCCATCGGCTTCCTGCTCGGGCGCGTAAACGCGGTGCGTTTCCGGGTCAACGGCCAGGCTGTGAACCTTCTTTTGAACTGGAAAATCTTCGAGCTTGCGGTAGTGGTCGGGATCATCCATTTGGAATACAGAGATCGCACCACTCGAACACGCAACATAGATTCGTTTCAGTCCCGGATCGAACTTGATTACATCTGGTCCGCCCGCCATCGGCAGGAATGCAATGGGCTGGTGAGTGTCGAGATTGAAGACGGTCATGAGTTCGTTGCCTTCACAGGAGAGGAAGGCGCGATGATGTTCCGGGTCCAGCGTCATTCCATGATTCCCTTCGCAACGTCCGACCGGATAGCGTCCTACAACTTCATCCGTAGCCGGATCGATGACTGCGAGAATATTGTTGTCCTGGAGGTTGACATATACCTTTTGGGCGACGGGATCGTATTGCGGCATTCCGGCTTCACTATCAAAGTGCAGCGTCTTCACAATATCGTCCGTTCGGACATCCACGATGGCTTCCGCTTTGCCGCGTTCATCAGAAACGTAGAGCTTGTGGAATGGTGCAGCATAGGCACTGCCGTCTGGCTTGGCTTCGGTGCGAATTTTCTTGATTACTTTCATCTGGCGAAGGTCCACCACGCCAATGGTGTTGTCGCCGGCGTTCGACGTATATGCCTTCTTCAATTCGGGGACGTATTCAACGCCTTCGGCGCCAGGCGTGTCCAGAACGGTCGCCACGACTTTGTTCGTGCGCAGATCAATGACATACATCTGCCCCGCCGCGAGGTGAGCCGAGAGCAGGTAGTGGTCGTCAGGGGTGATGGTGAGATAGTCGAACCGTTTGCCCAGAGGTCCAGGTAGATCGAATTCAGTCACTTTCTTTAGTGTAGGCGCGACGGATTCGGGTGACACACCGAAAGCTCCTGTCAGAGCGATAAGTCCGAGAAGCTGCAAGTTCTTGTTTTGCAAGTAAGACCTCCCATGATTTCTTCAAACAACTTCTCAACCTCGACCATCTGGAAAGCACCGGACGAGCCAGGGGAAAGCTGCCCGGTCCACTTTGACGTTACTGCGCGTAACCCACTTCATCGATGACCTCCGCCACGCGGTCACTTCGCGACGACTTTCAAATCATCGAAGTAAGTGACTGAGTCTGCTTTAGTCCACAGTCCGACCTTGCCTGCCTCTTTAAATGTGTCGTCCGTCGCTTCGATCTTCTGTGCGCCGTCGTAGTAACAAATGATCTTGTTTCCGACGATTTCGACCCGCAGCTCGTGCCATTCGCTGGAAGTCACTTTGAAATTCGCTCCGGCAAATTGACGGCGGTTTCCGGCGACAACGTGGTACAGCCTGTAGTTATCCTCTAGGGCGTTGGCGCGTACGATGTAATAGTTGTTCGCGTCCTTCAGCCGGAACACCAATCCCCCGGCGCGGTCCACTTCACCGGAAACGGCTTTGAATCTCACGCTGAGTTCAAGGTCTTTGAAGCTTCCTTCGTCCGCAATGAGAAGCGGAAAGCGATAGTCGGTGGTGTCCTTAGAAATTTGCGCAACTACATTAGGTTTCGAGGGAGCGGTGGGATCAACCGTGACTGCCCATTTGCTTTCGGTTCCTTTCCCAGTGCGCGCACTATGAAACTTCGCCGGTAGAGCTCCTACGGCGTCGCTATCGAAGTTGTATGTGAAGGAGGCACCTGCGGACTGCTGGGGTGCAAGAGTCTCCGGTTGGGATGCATAAGAGGAGGAATAGCTTCCCTCCCTGGATTCCAGAATCACCCAGATCACTACCAGAAGTGCGGCAACCGCAGCCAGAATCCCCAATATCCGTTTCATTGCGACCCTCCTTTTGATTGACTTGTAGAAGAATATTTCGCGACTGGCAGCGAAACTCGAAACGTGCTGCCCTGCCCTTCTTCGCTTTTAAAAGATATGTCTCCGCCGTGAGCTTCGACGGCCCATCGAGTGATGGATAGTCCAAGCCCAGCACCACCCCATTCGCGTGTCCGCGCGCGATCAACGCGGTAAAAGCGGTCGAAGACGTACGCCTGATGTTCGCTGGGAATTCCAGGTCCTTGGTCGACCACGTCTAAGAACACCTGCTTGTCTCCCTCATTTTGCACCCGGACGAGAATCTGGCTTCCCGGGGGCGAATACTTAATCGCGTTATCCAGGAGATTGACCATTGCCTGACGGAGAATCAGCCGGTCTACGAAGACAAAGAGGTTTGGGTCACCTTCGATGTCAATCTGTTGCCGCTTCTCCTCAGCTAAAACTTCGACGACCGAGCTGGCTTCCTTTGCGAGATCGACAAGAGGAATGTCTTCACGCTGAAGCTGTACGTGCCCAGCGTCAGCACGGGAAAGCGCAAGCAAGCTCTCCGAGAGTCGCGTCAGGCGATCCACCTCTTCCAGCATGCTTCCGATCACATCTCGATACTCCGCCGGACTCCTCTGGTCCTGTAGCGCAACCTCGCCAACGCTTCGGATGGCAGTCAACGGAGTCCGCAGTTCGTGGGAGGCGTCAGCCGTGAAGCGGCGCAGTTGATCGAATGCGGCTTGCAATCGCCCGAGCATGTCGTTGAAAACGGTCCCGAGCTTTCCTAGTTCATCTTCGGGATTCTCGATGGATAAGCGGTCACCCAGCTTTTCGGCAGATATTTTCTTCGTCTGTATGGCCATCATATCGATGGGGGAGAGCGCTTTTCGGGCGAGGGCGTAGCCCCCGAAACCTGCGAGTAACACGGCAATCGGAAAGCCGAGCAAGAGGACTTCCCCGAATTCGCCCAACTCCCGCCACAATCTTTCCTCACTGTAGGCAACTCTGAGAACCACTCGCTGGTCTTCTACGTGATAGACGCTGCTTGCCAGTCTGACTCGGGTGCCATTCGGCAGTTGGGTAGTGGCAGGAGTTGGGTCGTGCAGGCCTTCCTCTGGGCCTGGAGGAGAGCCTAGTGTCTGGCCCTGCAGGGCCGCACTTCGATACAGGAGGGAGCCCTCTGGCGACCACACTTCGATGAAATGGCCTATTCTTGGTTCCGCCGCATCTGGATGACTGGCATGGAGCGAAACAAGTCCGTTTGACTCCTTTGTGAGCATCCCCTCCACGGTTTCGACGTCCTGAAGAAGGTTGTGATCAAAGTCCTCGCGCAAGCTCAAGAACAGGAATAAGGAAGCAACTCCCGCGTACGAGGCCAAAAGAGTTGCGAGCACGAGCACGTACCAGAGCGTCAATCGGGAACGGACGTTTCGCGGCCTGAATCTCATTCTTCCTCTCGCAGCACGAATCCAACACCACGAACGGTGTGAATCAATTTGCGGTCGAAGGGCTCATCCACCTTCCGGCGAAGCCGGTTGATGTGCACGTCCATGACGTTGTCGAGTGGCGTTGCACGAGCGGTTTCTTTCCAGACACCGCGTGCCAGCATCTCGCGTGAAACGATCTGCTCCTTGTGGCGCAGCAGATATTCGAGAAGCTCAAATTCTCTGGCAGTCAGCTCCAGTCTGTGCCCGCCTCTCCTGGCCTTGCGGCCTATCACATCCATTTCCAAGTCAGCGAGCTTCAACAGCGGAGCTTGTTCGGCCCGTCCCCGCCGGAGAAGCGCTCGAACACGCGCCAAAAGCTCCGGGAACGCAAAAGGCTTTACCAAGTAATCGTCGGCCCCTTTGTCGAGTCCTTCGACTCGGTCCTCAATTGCATCGCGAGCGGTAAGTATGAGAACTGGGGTTTGCAATCCGCGTTTTCTTAGTGTGGAGAGCACCTGGAGTCCATCGCGACCCGGGAGCATGAGATCCAATAAAACGAGGTCGAATTCCTCAGCATTCACCAGGAAAAATCCCTCTTCTCCCGTTGGCGCGACGACGACTTCGTATTTCTCGCGCTGCAGCCCTTCCCGAAGGGCGCGGGCCACTTTCGCTTCGTCTTCAACGACAAGAATGCGCAACTGGCCCTTTTCTTCGTGCATTTCAGTCAGGTCTTCTCTCTTCAGTCCTGCACTGTATAGATCCATATCTCAGCACCGTGGTCGGCGCGAGCAGGGACGGCCAAGTAGAAGCGGTCGAAGCCCTTTTTCCCTTTTCCAAAGTACCCGGCAGTGCGCGCACCCAACGCCGAGGGAAGCTTGACGATGAGTTCGTAATGGTCTGGATCTTTTTGTCGAAATGCGTAGATAAGACCCTCTCCCCCCGCCATATAAATCCGCTTGCGCGCGGCGTCATAGTACAGATCATCCGCGTCCTGGACGCTCTGAAGCGCGGTGATCATGCGTCCCGACTGCGTGTCGAACACGGCCAGGCGCGCCGGTTCGTGCGTGCCAACGAATAGCCGATGATCGACCTCATCCAGCGCCATGGGAAAGTTGTGCTCCAGGGTCAACGGCCATCGGGAGATCGCGTGGGTGCGGCGATTGATGACCGCAACCTGTTTCAAATCCGGCAGGTTTACATAGATATTTGGCCCAGACGTTTCCAGTTGGAAGGACTCTGGATGGGCTCCCAGTTTGTATTCTTCCTCGATGCGCGTGTTGGTTGTTGCATCGACCGCCCCGATTGCCGCGGTGTCTTCATCACCGTAGCCGACATAAACACGCTTGTTCGCAGCGTCGTACCGCAGGTTATCGACGTCGCCGTGGAAGTCTATCGACGTGATGAGGTCGAAAGAGTTTCCGTCGTAAATGTACAGCTTGCCCTTGCTGCTCCCAACAAACAGCTTGTTCGCTTCGGGAGCGTAGACAACGCCCTGAGGGTTTGGCACTCCCGTTATCGTGTGCTCCAGCGTTCTACCGCTGATGTCGATCACCTCGACGGTGTTGTTGCCCAGTGCAGAGACAAACAATTTCCTTCCGCTGGTACCAAAATGATCGAAACGTCCCTTTATGCCCTCTAAGGGGATGGCTTCTGTCAAAACGAGCGGTCGAGTTTCCTGTGGCGACGAACTCTCTTGAGAACCAAGCCGGGTCGCGCATGCAAACGTCAGTATCAGTACCGCACAAACTCGGCATACCCTCTTCATGCGGCCCTCCGCGTGACTACTCACGCCCGATCACCTTTGCAAATCGGTGACAGTTTACAGAGCGCGATTCGCCCGGCCCTGCTCATATTAGGGTTCTTGACCAAGCGCGCCAACTGAAGTTTTCCTGACACGATCTTCAGAAAGTCTTCACTACTCATGGACCGTGCAATAGGTCATTGTCGTCCGAGATACCCAAAGAACTGGCAGGTGAGCTTTATGTCGCGGTCCCGCTTCGATTAGGGAGGCCGCGCGGCCGACGTGAGCGTGTTGCTATCAGAAGCAATTAGTGTTGACTAAACCAGACAGGCGGAGCACAATCCGCCGTACGCGGCCGTGAGAAGGAGATCTAAACCATGGCAAGCATCTCCACGTTCAGTGCCAAAGGCCTCAATTTCTACTTCCAGTCTGCGCGCGCCAAGATCGACGGGAAGGCGGTTTCTCAGCTTGTCAAGTTCATTCAGGGCGCTAAACATTCTCTGGATGTTGCCATCTATGACATGAAAAACGCGGATGTCCTCAAGGCGCTGAAAGGCATGTCTACCAAGGTTCACCTTCACATCCTGTATGACGCCGGGAAAGCCGGAGGGAGCAGCACCACGGTGGACCCCAAAGTCTCCACCACGGCGCAGGCGATTAAGGCCGCCGGTCTGAACGCCTTCGCCCAGCCGGTGAAGGAAAAGGGCGGGCACTTGATGCATGACAAGTTCATCGTGCGGGACGGCGCTTCGGTGTGGAGCGGGTCTGGCAATTTCACCAACGGCGGCTTGCTGTTGCAGGACAACCATTTCTTCACCATGGATTCGCCCGCCATTGCCTCGGCGTATTCCAAAACGTTCGGTGACCTCGGATCTCCGGGTCACTCAGCCAGTCACACAACCGCCGTCACAAGTTCACCAACCAAGGTAAAAATTGGGAACATTCCCATTTCGATTTTTTTCTCGACACAAGTCGGAGCGACCGAAGGCATTGAGACGGAGATTCAGAACCGGCTGAAGGGCGCCAAGAAAATCCGCGTGATCGCGATGCTGGTCAGCGACCCTGGTATTTTGGCGAGCCTGCTCGCGCTCAAGAAGAAAGAGATCAAGGGTGTGCTGGACCCTCACGAGATGAAGGTGGTGATGAAAAACAAGACCGCCGATCCGAACTTTTGGTTCGCGAACGGAGATCCTCGATTTGTGGCGGCTAACTCACACGCGTTCAACGGTACGGGCGACAAGAATGATTTCATGCACAACAAGGTGATGATCATCGACGACAAGGTGGTGATCACGGGCAGCTATAACTTCTCCGAGAACGCCGAAGCCAACGATGAGAACCTGCTGATCTTTGAATCGGCCGCCTTGGCGGGAGCCTACAACAAATACTTCGACGCCCTGTTCGCTCAATATAAGAAGACTGGCGCCAAACTGCCGCCTGCCTAGCCCGACGACCGCCGCGCTCGCCCACGAAAAAGGAACCGCGATCATGTCAGCCCAATTGGACGACCCACTCACTCCCGAACTGCGCGACACACTCAGTAACCTTGCAGCCGGTTTGTTTGGGCTGGATGCGTGGATCAAGGAACCCAGGAAGTACAAGCCGAACGGAAACCTCCCGTGGCGTGAACCGGGCCACACGTTTGCCCCGGCCGATCTTGCCGTCATTCCCTTCTTCGAAAACCTGCTGCGGGAGTCGTCGGGAGACGACGATTTGGGCGTCCGTTGGGCGATTGTGACTGCCAATCCGCTGAAATTCTCACCGCTGCCGAATGTGGATTCTTGGCGCAAGAACCGCGGTCTCAGCAATTCACCGAAGTTCGGCATCGCGAAGAGCGGAAACGTATGGCTCACCGATGCGACCGGGAACGTGATTTCACGAGCCACTTTTTACGCGCCGTGCTGGCCGCTGCTCAAGGGAGTGGTGGACGCGAGAAAAAAGGCCGGAGCCATGGACTGGGCGTTACTGGCGAACGATTTGCTTGCCAATAAAGCACCCGAGTGGCCCAATACCGCGCAGCCACCTTCCTCCGCATTCCTGGCCCAGTTTGCCAGCGACATTTTATACGGCATGCTCGGAATGCGAACTTCAGCGCCAGAGCCGTGGCGACGCGCCGTGTCGATTGAGTTGGGGGAATACCGGCATCCGGGCAACGAATACACATCGAGCGACACGGAGAAAGCTGTCCAAAAGTTCGAGACGATCGCAGGTATATAAACACTCGAAGGTGGAATTCCATGGAAATTGCGGATTTTGTGGTCGTCGGGAGCAGCGGCGGCGGCGGAACGATGAGTTGGCTGCTCGCCAAAGCGGGTTTCAAAGTAGTCGTATTGGAACAAGGCGCTGACATAGCGAAGCCCCTGGAAGACCCTCTCGCCAATCCGCTCGACGACAAGGGCAACATCGATGCGGAGAGTCTCAAATACAACCCGTATCCGCACGATGAATACCGCTTTCGGCTCGAACGGCCCGACCCAAAGCGCCGGCTCCGGGGCGAATACAACACCTTCCGTTCGTCCGCCGCAGTGGATGCCGCGCCTTTCAATGGAGCTTGGACGGCATCAGTGCTGGGCGGCGGGTCCATCATTTGGGGTACGTGGTCGTTTCGCGCGTTGCCAATTGACTTCCGGCTACGCACACACTTTGCGGCAACCGGGCAGTTGGACAAGCTCGAAAAGCAATGGGGCTATTCGATACCGGATTGGCCCTTGTCTTATGCCGAGATGGAGCCTTTTTACAATGTCGCGGAGACTCTGTTGGCGGTGAGCGGGGATCGCGCCGCGGTCAACGCAGCCGTCAAGAACAGCGCGTGGTACAAAGAATTCTCAAAGCTGGATTATTTTCGGAAAGCTGGCAACTGGCAGCCGAAATTTCCGTTCCCGTGCCCAGCGTATCCAAGGACGCCCGTGGGCGACTTTTTTTGGCAAGGCGCCGAAGCTGCGGGTCAACACCCGGTTCCTTTGCCGAGCGGCATGGTAGCACCAGGCACTCCGAGCTACGAGACGCGCGCCAAGATACGGGAGGCGCTCAAATTCGGCCGCCCTGGTGGATCGTTTTGGAAACAATCGGCTGAGAAAATCTGGTCCGACCGCGTGCGCAGCGCCTGCAATCTGTGCGGGTATTGCGGTGAATATCTGTGCTGGGGTAGGGAAGGGCCAAAATCCAGCAGCCGTTTTTCTACGATTAAGGAACTCAAGAATCTGCCCAACGCGGAAATCCTGACAAACGCGAAGGCGTACGAAGTCATCTATGACGCTCAGACCCGGCGCGCCACCGGTGTGCGCTATCTCGATGTCTCCGATCCGGACAACCCTCGTCCGCGCGTGCAGCGTGCGCGCCATGTCATCGTGGCGTGCGGCGCAGTGCAGTCAGCGCGATTGCTGTTGATGTCCGGTCCGCCCGCGGGCCTCGGTAACAGCAACGATCAAGTGGGTCGTTACGCATTGTTTCATCTGTTCGGCTTGGGAATCACCGCAGTGTTGCCGCCAAAGTTTCAGGGAATTCTACACGGCGAATTCGGGCACACGGGAAACACAACTTCGTTTGAGCCTTACTTTGTTAAGGACGACGTCACAAAGAGCGACACGGCTGGTCTCTGGTGGAAAGCCGGGACGATGACGAGCACCGCCAAGAAAAATCCTTTGGAGAACGCGGACGGCAAGTTGCGCGGGAAGTCTCTCATCCAGCGTCCGTTGCTTGCCGCCATGGAAGCCTACAATCGATCTTTGGAGGTTCGCCTGACGGCTGACGACCTTCCGATGGCAAGCAACCGAGTGGATTTGGACCCTGCCTTCGTGGATGAGTACGGATTTCCCGTCGCGCGGATCACCCGCAATTTTGGTAGCAACGAACAGCTAATGTTCCAACTCGTGGAGTCGAGGTTGCGAAAGACCTGCGACTTGTATGTCAAGAAAGGGATTCTCAAGGAAGCGGATATCACGTTCGGTAAAGCGATTGTGGATCTGATCGGCGATCACCAGATGGGGACGTGCCGCATGGGCGACGATCCTGCGACTTCGGTAGTCGACCGCAACTGCCGGCTCCATGAGGTGCCGAACGTGTTTGTGGTCGATACGAGTTTCTTCCCGACTGGATTCGGACTGAATCCGATGGTGACGACCGTAGCGAACGCCTTGCGCGTCGGCACGTGGATTGTAGAGCAGTCAAAGCGCGGGAACGAGTTGGATTGAACCACGGACGCTTCCATTGGTCGTTTCGGAATAAATCGAAGGTGCGGATTGTTGACGTTGCTCCGCGTAATCCACGTCATTAAAAACCTCCTCGAATTGGAGTGAAGCCGAAGTCTCCGTGCCAATAGGGACGAAACTCCCACAGATCACTTCCCGGAACTTTTCGAGTCCGGGGAGCCTTGTCGCGTAGTCACATGAGTCCCGGCACGCAATTCGTCCGTGCCGCGAACGGCAACGTCTTCTCCCTCGTGCAGGTCACCGAAAACCTCGACCAGCTTTCCTTCGACTTCGCCCGTTTGGACGTTGACCCATTCCGCGTTGCCGTCCCTGATGCGAACGACGAAGACAGCCTCTGTGGTTCGGGCAACGGCTGAGATCGGAACGAAGAGAGTGGGTTGCGCCCGACTGACAGGCCAGAGAATTTCCGGAAACATGCCCGAAGCCAAACGTCCGTCCGTATTCGTTACGTCCAACTCTACGGGCATCGTTCGCGTTTTTACCTCGACCGAGTGAGCAATCCGCGCAACTTTTCCAGAGAACGCTTGATTCGGAAACGCCGGGACACTGAATTGGACAGTCGTTCCTCCCGTCATGCCAGCGACATACTTTTCGGGGACAGGCACCAGGAGTCGCAAACGTGAAGTCTTTTCGACCCGAACGATGGGAACGCCAACGCCGGAACCGCTGGCAGGCCCCACGAGCGCGCCCGGATGAACATTTCTCTCCGTCACCACCCCGTCGAAGGGCGCTTGCACTCGCAGGTACCCTTCAATTTCGCTTACGGATTTCAACGCGGATTTCGCAGCCTGGGCACCTCCGCTGACGGATTCGAGCCGCGCACGGTCTGCCTCGACGGCCCTTTGAGCGACCTCCAAGTCATTTCCGGCGACAACGCCGGGAGTCGTGGAAGCCGCCTTCAGTCTTTGGTAGGTGCTTTCGTCCGAGGCCAGCTTGGCTTCTGCTTCTCCACGTTGCGCTTCCGCTCCCTGGAGTTTCGATTGCGCCTCGGCGCGCTGGGCGGCAATTTCAGGAGCCGCAAGTTGCGCCATGAGTTGTCCCGCTTTCACAACCGATCCGCGATCCACACGAATCGATTCCACGAAGGCGGTAACTTTCGGGTAGACGGCGACGCCTTCATACGGCTGAAGTTCGCCCGGCAAGCGCACGGTGATGGCAAGCTTCTTGGACACGACCTTCGCAACTTCCACGGTGGCAGCGGACGCCCCGGTCCCTTGTGAGTTTGCCGCGTTGGCGGAGGCGCCTCGGTTCGAGCCACAGGAGACGCACAAACCAACGCTTCCCACGAGGACGATGTTCAATAGAACTGCATTTCGACTCATAGCGCTTCTCCCTGCGAAGGATTCTGATTCCCCGGCTGCTCGATGGCGAAAGCGCTTTGGGGATCCTCAGGATCGAGTGAGGGCGATTTCACTCCCGCTCGCTCCTGGACGATGGAAAAAACCAGAGGCAGGATCACCAGAGTCGCGGCGGTGGCAAACAACAATCCGCCGATCACGGCCCGTCCGAGAGGCGCAGTCTGCTGGGCTCCCTCCCCGATTCCCAGCGCCATCGGAAGCATTCCCGCGATCATCGCCATGCTGGTCATCAGGATGGGTCTCATGCGGGCTTGCGCGCCGCGAATCGCGGCGACGCTGGACGTGTTCCCCGAGCGGCGGTGCTCCTCGGCGAAAATGATCAACAGAATGGCATTCGCGACCGCGACCCCGATGGCCATGATGGCTCCCATAAACGACTGCACGTTCAGGGTGGTTCGCGTCACCAGCAGCATAAAAATCACGCCGCAAACGACCGCGGGAATCGTCGACAACACCACGAACGCAAGCTTCATCGACTGGAAATTGGCAGCCAGAAGCAGAAAGATGACCAAGACTGCGAGAAGCAGCCCCACTCCCAGGCTCGACAACGTTTGCTTCATCGGGCCAATCTGGCCGCGCACCGCGACCTTCACGCCGCGCGGTGGAACTCCCGCGCGTTGGATTGCTTCATCCAACTGTTTCGATACCCGGCCCAGGTCCTGGCCGGACACGTTTGCGGTAAGCGTCACGATCCTTTGTCCGTTCAGGCGATGATATTCACCGACGACATTGCCGTAGTTCACCTGAGCCACGTCGCCCAACAAAGGATGAGAAGCGGTGCCCGGTGTGACGGGAATCCGCTCAACGTCCTGGATCGAGGCCATCTCCGATTGGGGAACTTGCACCTGGACCTGATATCCGACACCGGATTTCGGGTCAGCCCAGTAATTGGGAATGACAAACCGGCTCGACGACGTTGCGGCCAGGAAAGAGCGGCCCACGCTAGCCGCGGTAACTCCCAGTTGCCCGGCACGTTCCCGGTCGATGTTGACGTCCACGCTCGGATAGTCGAGCGGTTCGTCGTACTGAAGGTCGCGGAGTGGATGGACCTGGGCGAGTTCGCCGCGAACCCTTTCAGCGAACGCCCGGCTCACTCCAAGGTCCGGCCCACTCACATTGATTTCCACCGGTGTGGGAGCGCCGAAATTCATGATCTGCGTCACGATGTCCGCCGCTTCGAAGGAAAATTGGCAGCCTGGAAATTGTGCCGGAAGCGTTTTTCGCAATTGATTCTCGAATTCGTCCACACGGATGTTCGAGGCCGGATTCAGCGCGACGCGCAAGACCGCTTCGTGCTGGCCGCTCGTCCATAGATAAATCGTATTGATGGGGTAATTCGGCGGCGGCGCGCCAACGTACCCCAGAGTGATCGTCACATTCCCCGGCCCAGCCGCTTTTTCGATGGAGCGGAGCACGTCGAGAGACAGCCTTTCGGTCGCTTCCACGCGGCTGCCGATGGGGGCCCGAAAGCGCAACAAAAGTTGGCCGGAGGAGACCTGCGGAAAAATTTCTCTTCCGAGAAACGGCCCTACGAGGACGATGACCAGGAGCGCCGTAGCCACATACAGGGAAACAACGATCCGGCGCTTCCGCGTCAACTTCTCCAGAATCCTCCCGAGGTGTTCGCGCAACCTGGCAAGGAGTGAGGGTGCGCCTTTTTCGTCGCCGGAAGCGTGGACGCGGAGAATCCACGTCGAGAGAACGGGCACCAGCGAGCTGGACAATAGGTACGAGGCGGCCATGGCGAATCCGACCGCCAGAGAGAGCGGAATAAAGAGGGAGCGGGAAACGCCGACCATAAAGAAGGACGGCACGAACACGGCGAGGACGCACAGCATCGCGAGCAACCGCGGAATCTGAACTTCCTTGCTCGCCTCGAGAACGGCGACCGCCTGCCCTCGTCCCTGACCCAGGTGGCTGTGAATGTTTTCCATGACCACCGTGGATTCATCGACAAGAATCCCGACGGCCAGCGCCAATCCACCGAGCGTCATGATGTTGATGGTCTGCCCTGCGCCCCACAGGGCCACGACGGCAGTGAGCAACGCAAAGGGAATGGTGATAACGACGATCAGCGCACTGCGCCAGTCCCGCAGGAACAGCAGGACCATGAGGCCTGTGAGCACCGCGCCGAGCAAGCCTTCTCGCACAACCGACAGCAAGGAGTTTCGGACATACGAAGACTGGTCAAATTCATAGTCGATCTTGATCTCCGGCGGAACGGCGGCTTGGAACTGCGCGAGATTCGCCTCGACCTCGTTTACGACACTCAGGGTCGAGGCATCGGCGCGCTTGGTCACCGGAATGTAGACGGTCCGCCGTCCATTCACCTCGGCGTAACCCGTGACGATGTCGCTCGAATCCTCAACCGTGCCGACGTCGCGGAGAAAGATGGTCGGGCCGGCACCCGTGCGAATCGGAAGATTCTGCAGGTCCTTGATATTCGAAACGACGGAATTGATCGGTGCAAGGCGCAGCAAATCGCCGGTGCGTACGTTCCCCGCTGGCACGATGGCGTTTCCGGTATTCAGCGCCTGGATGACTTCGTCCGGCGCCATGCGGTAAGCTCGGAGACGATCCGGGTCAACACTGACGACAATCGTTCGCGCGGAACCACCAAACGGAGGGGGCGCCGATACTCCGGGCAGAGTCGCAAACAGCGGGCGGACGCGGTTCAGCGCGAGATCCTGGATCTCCGCAACGCTCCGCGTCGCGCTTGAAAAAACCAGATAGCCGACCGGCACGCTTCCTGCGTCGAACCGCATGATGAAGGGGGCAACGGTTCCTGGCGGCATGAACGCGCGCGCGCGGTCCACATAGCCCACGGTCTGAGCCAATGCCTGGCTCATGTCCGTGCCCGGATGAAACGTGAGCTTCACCAGACCAACGTTCTGGATGGCTTTCGATTCCACGGACTCAATCCCGGTGATGTACAGGAAGTGATACTCATAGTAGTAGACGAGATAGCCTTCCATCTGCGCGGGAGACATGCCGCCGAAGGGCTGCGCTACGTAAACAACAGGCAGGTTTAGATTGGGGAAGATGTCGATCGGCATTCGCGTAAGAGCGAGGATCGAGCAAAGGGCTATGCCGATGACGGCCACGATGACAGTGAACGGGCGGCGAAGTGCGGTGCGAAGCAGCCACATACGTTACGGCCCTCCCTGGGTCTTGTCGTGGAGGAACTGCAGGAACGGTTGAAGGTCGCCTTGCGACGCCGCGACCGCCGCCAGATTCTGCCAGACCGCGAGCCGCGCAAGAGCCTCGTCGGTTTCCGCCTGGACCAAAAGGCTCTGCGCGTCGGCAACATCGACGAGTGTCGCGAGCCCTGCTTGGTAGCGCGAGCGTTGCTGACCTTCGGTTGTCCGCGCCGCGTCCAATTCCTGCGGCGTATTCTCGGCAACACTGCGAGCGCCTTCGAGAGAAGCTTGTGCCTTCCGCAATTGTCCCGTCAGGTCTTGTAGTGCTTGATCGTAGCGAGCCGCTTCCGCGCGTTCATTTGCCGATTCAACCGCCTTTCGAGATCGAATCGCGAAGATGTCGAATACCGGAAACGTCACGCTCAAGCCGACCGCCCAGTTCGAACGGTCCGGGCCGAGGCCTGCCGTGCCTCCCTCGAATTTGCCCGTGGGGTCCCAGCCGCTGCCACGTCCGTACACCGAAGATTGCAGATAGAACTTCGGATAGTAGGAACGATCCAGTACATGGATCTGCGCCTGGGCTTCTTCCACACGCGCGTGCTGCGCCTCCGCGAACGGATTGTTGGCAAGCGGCGTGGCCAGGGGAGATCCGTCGGGAGGTGGCCCAAGTAAAGAACCTTCTCGAACTTCCAGCGAGGTATCCGGCAATCCGAGAATGTCAGCTAACGCGGCCCTGCTGATTTTCTCTTGTTGCCGGGCACGGGCTAA
>WNGH01000797.1_pt1 | contig 28005 bp, 23 predicted proteins | sample 5400631 | NCBI WGS metagenome assembly WNGH01 (sample SAMN13153373, study PRJNA577476) | soil metagenome | isolation source: 115 cm soil or saprolite under Garry oak tree replicate 1 | place: USA:California | collected 2016-06-15
TAGAAAGAGAGCCGTTATAATGGCAACAAGATACCTGACCACCTGGGTTTTTCTCCCGCGACTCTACTGGCTTGTAAGATAGTTGTTTGCCGATTGTCAACCGGCCCGAAGTCTTCGGAAGCTGACGCGTGATCGGATGCTTTAGGTCCTGGATATTTGTCATATCGATGTGCCCTTGCTCGGCGCCAAAGCTCGGGGCGGCGATTCGGAAAGCGCAGAAGTCACTGAAAGACAGCCAAGAGCACTCAAATGATTTGGAGGGTTCAGGTTGCCGTTTTTATCATGTGCTCAATTGATGTCCCATCCGCCGCCCAAAGCTTTATACAGAGACACCAGATTTGAAGCCATGGTGGCCTGGCTCTGAGCCAGGTCATTTTCTGAAGCGTAGAGCGATCGCTGGTTTTCGAGGACGTTCAAAAAATCTACCAGTCCCTTGACGTAAAGCTCGTTGGACATCTCCACCGCTCTGCGATTAGCCGCTACCGCATCGGTCAAGGAGCGATAGCGTGCTTGTTCGCGAGAATAGTTCACCAATGAAGTCTCCACATCGCTCAGCGCCGTAAGAATCGTTTTCTCGTACTGCGTCAACGCCTGTTCCTGCTGTGCGTTCCGAACTTCGATATTTGCCCGAATTCTGCCGGCGTCAAATATCGGCCAGCTAATCGTTGGTCCAATTGACCAGGCCCTGCTCCGGCCCGTGAACCAATCACTGGCACTGATGCTCTGCAATCCCGCGGTTCCGGTGAGGGAAAATTTGGGAAACAAGTCGGCCATGGCGGCGCCGATTTGCGCCGTGGCCGCAGCGAGTTGTCTTTCCGCAGTCCGGATGTCGGGGCGACGCCTAAGAAGTTCGGAAGGTAAGCCGACCAGGACCTCCGGCGGCAGATTCGGAATCGCGGTTTCCTTCGATAGCTCGTCCCAAAGCGCGCCGGGTTGCGACGCCAAAAGCACGTCGAGGCGATAAGCCGCCTGTTTCAACGAGCTTTCAAGCGTAGGAATCTGCGCGGCAGTCGTGTTCAACTGGCCCTCCTGTTGCGCGACGTCCAAATCGCTGGCCAGTCCCGCTTGAAATCGCACTTTCGTCAGATCCAGTGTGTCCTGCTGGGCTTTGAGGTTGGCGCGGGCGACCGCGAGCTGGCGCTGAAATCCGCGCAGATCGATATAATTCTTGGCCACATCGCCGAGCAGTGTCACAAGCGTATTGCGTCGATCCTCCACTGACGCCTCGACGGTAGCATCCGCAGCCTCAACACTCCGCCGCACGCCGCCGAAAACGTCGATTTCCCAACTCGCGTCGAAGCCTGCTTGATAGAAATTCTGATCCAGATTACTGCCCGGAAAGGACGATGGTCCGCCGCCACCCTGCGGACTGACCGCGAACGCATTCTCGCTGCTCCGAATGCGCTTGTATGAACTCGACACATCGACGGCCGGCCATTCCCCGGCTGCTGTCACCGCTCTGGACGCGCGCGCCTCGCGGATGCGCGCCTCGGCTAGACGCAGGTCCAGGTTCGAGCGGACCGCTCTTTCCACCAGCGAATTCAGCAAGGGATCATTGAACGCGGTCCACCAGCGGGTGAGCTCGGCGGATCGGGTATCGATGCCGCTCTGCGACGCTTCTTTCCAGGTGGAAGCAACGGGCACATCGGATCTCTGATAATTTGGTCCGACCGTGCAGCCATATGCCAATAAGAGAAGACCTAAGCTCGCTACCCGATAAACCATAGTTACGTCTTCGCGCCTCATTTCATTCTTTCCTGTCCGGCGAGTCCACCTGCGGCGACGGTACGCTCGGAGCGGAAGAAAGAAGTACGGTCCAGCACTTTTTCTTGGAACTGCTCGAGGTAAAGATAGATCACCGGCGTGATATACAAGGTGATGAACTGGGAGACCACCAACCCGCCGACAACGACCAGGCCAAGCGGCCGGCGAGAAGCGCCGTCGGCGCCGAATCCCAGCGCAATCGGCAGCGCTCCGAAAACCGCAGCGAGAGTCGTCATCAAAATGGGCCGAAACCGGTCCATGCTGGCGTCGTGGATCGCTTTTTCAGCGGGCTCACCGGTCGCCACTCTCTGCAGAGCAAAATCAACGATCATGATGCCGTTCTTCTTGACGATGCCCATCAGCATGAACATGCCGACAAAGGCGTAGAGCGAAGCCTGTTCGCCAAATAAGTAGAGCGTGAGCAGCCCGCCGACCAGCGCGGTGGGCAACGTCGAGAGGACGGTTAGCGGATGAAGATAGCTCTCGTACAGAATCGCCAGGATCACATACATCACGAAGACCGCCAACGCCATCAGGACCGTCAAATCCCGGACTGTGTCGCGAAAGGTCAACGCTTCTCCCTGCAAGCTCGCGCGCAATGTCGACGGTACGATCGCAGTCGCGGCCCTAGTGATAAAATCCGTGGCATCGCCAATGGCGACGCCGGGCTTGAGGTTGAAGGAAAGTGTGACGCTGGTGAATTGGTTGAGATGATTGACCGCCTGAGGCCCGATCGTGGATTTCCAAGCCACCAACGAGTTCAGCGGCACGAGACGCTTGGCGTCGTCCGATTTTATATAGAGCAACGACAGATCATCCGGCGTTTCCCGGGCGCTGTCCTCCGCCTCGAGAATCACCTGGTATTGGTCCGTGGGCTTTTTGATGAGGTAGAGATAATTTTGCGAGTAGGCATTGCGCAACAACGATAGAATTCGCGCCTCTGAAACGCCGTTCATTTTGGCTTGTTCGCGGCGTATTTCGATATCGAGATTCGGTGTGTTGTTATAATAGTCCGAGGACACGGTCAAAAACCCGCGGAACTCCTGCATTTTGGCCTGGAGCTTGGCGCTCGCATCGTAAACCTGCGCCGGATTGACACCGGAAATAGAGAAAGCATACTGCCCCTGGTTTTGATTGGTCGCGCCCGTGCTGATCTCGAGCACCGGGAATGGCCGCAAAAACGCCATTACGCCGGGAATCGCGCCCATATTGCCCATCATCTTTGCGACTTCTTCCTGGATCGGCGGACGCGTCCCGGATGGTTTGAGAAACGTGAACATGATTCCCTGGTTTGAGGCGATGAATTGGCTCAGTCCAGTAACTTCGATGGAGGCCATCACGTTAGGGTTCTGCAACAGCACCTCGTCGACCCGGTCCTGAATCGAGTGCATCTGCTCGGGCGAGGAGCCTTCGCGCGCGACGAAAACTCCGGTAACAACGCCGCTGTCTCCCGGAGGCAGAAAAGCCTTGGGCACCGCCCTAAAAAACACAACCGTACCTGCCAGGCAAGCTACCCAGATTAGTGCCGAGATCCAGCGGTGATCGAGAAACCACGAGAGCGATCTTCCGTAGCCGCCAAGAATCCGCTTCTCGACCCCGCCGATCCGCCGCTCCATCCAGCTACGCTTCGAGCCGGCGCCGCGATCCTTGAGGAGTCGCGCGCACATGAGCGGCGTGAGCGTCAAAGAAACCAGACCGGAAGCGATAATCGCGACCACGATCGTGATCGCGAACTCGCGGAAAATGCGACCCACCAATCCCGGCATAAAAACCAGCGGGATAAAAACCGCCGCAAGCGAAATGGTCATTGATAGAATAGTGAAACTGATCTCTTTGGCGCTGTGGACTGTCGCTTCCATCGCGCGCTCTCCCTGTTCCATGCGTCGCACCGTGTTTTCCAAGAAGACGATCGCGTCGTCCACCAGGAAGCCGATCGCCAACGTGAGCGCCATTAACGAAAGGTTGTCCAGACTGTATCCCAAAACTTGCATGACCACGAAAGTCAGCAGCAGGGAAATCGGCAAGGCGACCGTAGGAATCAGCGTGTCGGTGGCGCGGCCGAGAAATAGAAAGATGACCAGCACCACCAAGACAAAAGCGATCATCAGCGTCGCCTGAACGTCGTTGACGGAGTTTACGATGCCCCGGGACCGATCGTAGAGCGGCGTGATCCGCACCGATCCTGGCAGCTCCGCGCTGATCTGGGGCAGCAAGGCGCGGATGCTGTTGGCCACCTCCACGGCGTTGGCGCCCGCCTGGCGGTAGACCGCGAGCACCACCGTGGCTCCCGGCACGGGATAACCCCGCGCCCAAAAGCGCATATTCAGCCGCTCATCCTGGACCGATTCGCGCACCTTGGCCACGTCGCGCACATAAACGGGCGCGCCGTTCGTCGAACCGACGATCAGCTCGCTGTATGCCTGTGCGCTATCGAGCTGACCCTGGGGCCGCAGCAAAGTCGTACCGCTCTTCGCGTCGAATTGCCCCGCGCCGATGTAGCTGGTGCCGTTTTTGATCGCCGTTGACAAATCGTCGACCGAGATGCCGCGAGCCCACATGGCCGAGGGATCGGCCTTGATGCGAATCGCCGACTTGGTGCCAAAGACGTTCACCCGCGAGACACCCGGCAGAATGCTGATCCGCTGGCCGATTTGGGTGCTGCCATAATCGTAGAGTTGACCTCGGGTCACCGAATCGCTGGTCAGCGCGATGTACATGATCGGCTGGTCATTGGGGTTGGTCTTGGAAAAGGTGGGCGGAGAAGGCAGATCGACCGGCAAGCTACCAGTCGCTTGCGATATCGCAGTTTGCACATCGGTGGCGGCGGCGTCGATGCTCTTGCTTAGAGCGAACTGGAGCGTAATGCTCGTGTGCCCCTGGGTACTCTTGGACGTCACCAGCTCCAGTCCGTTGATTTGCATGAACTGCCGCTCGAGCGGCGTGGCGATATTATTGGCCACGGTCTCCGGACTTGCGCCCGGATAGTCGGCCTGGACCTGGATCACCGGGTAGTCAACCGCCGGCAGATCGTTTACCGGCAAACGAAAGTAACTGAGAATGCCGAACAGAATCGCCGACAGAGTCAAGACCGTCGTCATGACCGGTCGGCGAATGAATGGTTCCGAGAAATTCATGACTTATCACCTGGCTTTGCCGGCGTAGGTTCGTTGTCCGCGGTGCTTGGCTGCGTGATGTTCACCTTCCCTCCGGGTGTCACGCCGAGTTGACCGGTGATAACCACGCGGTCACCCGACTGAACTCCTTTATCAACGACCACAAGGTCGCCCTGGCGCTGCCCGACGGTGACCGGGCGCTGGTCGGCGGTGGAATCTTGCTTGATGACATAGACGAACTGGCCTTTGGCCGACATTTGCGGCGCTTCCGCGGGAATCAGCACCGCGTTCTGCTTTGTGCCGAGAATCAGGCGAATATAGGCGAACCGACCCGGCCAAAAGCCTCGGTCGTTGTTGCTAATCGTCGCGCGCAGTTTGATTGTGCCGGTACCGTCCTGCACGGAGTTGTCAAGAAAAGTGAGTTTACCGTCGCGCGGCTGGTCGGGCCCATCGGGCATCCGAGCTTCGACTTTCAGCGTGCCACTTGCCATGTTCCGCTGCACCGCTGTGAGATCTTTCTCGGTGATGGTGAAATCGGCGTAGATCGGGTCCAATCGCTGGATTACCAAAAGCGAACCGCTGTTTGCGGTGACGACATTGCCAAGATCGACAAGCCGCTGTCCCGCCCGGCCGTTGATGGGCGAGCGAATCGTACAGTAATCGAGGTTGAGCCGAGCGTTCTCCACGGCAGCCTGGTTTTGCTTGACCTGGGCCTCGGCTACATCGACAGCATTCTTCTTGGCATCGTAATCCTGCCTGGAGACCGCCCTTTGATCGGTGACGCTCGCGACCCGGTCGAAATTGATCTTGGCCAGGTCTAACGCCGCTTTTGACTGGGCAAGGTTTGCCTCCGCCACATTGAGCTGAGCCTGAAAAGGCCGCGGGTCGATGGTAAAGAGCACCTGGCCGACTTTCAGGTCGGCGCCGTCCGTGAAATGAATCTGGACGATACGTCCGGAAACCTGCGGCTGGATAGAAACCACTTCGCGAGCGACAAACTTGCCGATAGCGTCGAGATAAACGGGAACATCCTGAGTGACCGCGGTAGCGACGGTGACAGGCGCCGGCGGGCGTTCGAAAGTCGCCTCCGGCTTTTTGCCGCAGCCGACGACGAGGAATCCGGCAAACAGGATCGGAATGAGAGAACGGAAGATCAAATGGTGATGGTTTCTTATCATGACGTATTCCCTGCGTCCGCCGAAAAGAGCACGGCAACGTCTCGATCAGAAGCCACCGGGTTGGATTGCACCTCGCTTGTCTTGGTGCTTCGGTGACAAACTGCGTGTACTCTATCATTCATTGCCTGGCATCCAATTCGCGTCGACAACAATTTCCTTTTCACGATGGCCATCGCGTGTCGTCAAGTGACTGTTCACTAACTTTCGCAAAGCCCTACGCCAAAAGCGAAAGTGCCTTTGGATTGTAATAACGATCAATCGTTTTTTCCGTTAGGCCGGCGCCGTGGAGCGCAAACCGCACCGCCTGCTCGACGAGCAGGTCCTTTGAGACCTTGTAATCGACGGCTGGAACTTTGGGATGGAGATGGATCATCAAGGCAAAGGCGATATGATGAACAAACCAGGCGCGCAAATCCCGGCGGACCGACGTTTCCTGCAACTCGCCGGCTTTCGCCGCGGCTTTCAGGGACTCCTCGAATTTCGCCACCCAGGCGCCGGTAAACCTCTTGTGGGCAAGCCTCACGAACTGCGCATCTTCCAAAAGGCTCCGCACTGCCAAGCGATCGAGTATGGTCTTTTCGATATCCCCAAAACGACGGCCCTGGACGAAGCGCGCAACTACAAAGTGAACCATGATCACGAGGGTGGAAGCGGAAGGCTCCAGCGCCAGGATGCGTCTATATTCCGCAAAAGCCGCTCCTTTGGCGCAATCATCCAGCATGGCGGCGTAGAGTGATTCCTTGCTTGGAAAATGCTTGTACAGGAGCGCTTCCGAGACGCCGGCCGCGTTCGCCAACTCGCGCGTGGTCGTCCCATCAAAGCCTTTGTCAGCGAAAACGCCTTTGACGGCGTCGACGATGGCTCGTCGCCGATCCTCAGAGGATAACCGGGAGGGATTCTTCATGCCTTGAAGTTAGTATTTACTTACTTAGCTGTCAAGACACTCACTAGTACGGTACTATACGCTCGGTTGATTTCCCACGAGTCATTCCTGTAAAGAAGAAGGGATTTTTCATTCCAGGTCGCTGGATCATTCAGGAAGAGGAACAAACCCAAGGAGGCAGGCTTATGTTCGAGAGTTGGAGAGGCGTCGTCGGCGACATAAAACCGACCCATAGACCCGGTTCGTTGGAGGAGTTTATCCGCTTGCTTCCCGAAGGAATCGGCGTGATCCCGCTCACCGTGGGGATCAGGTCCGGAACCGAAAAGGAATTTCATGACGTGCTTGAACTCTACAGGCAGAAGGCGGCGGATCTGGCCGATTTAGGCGTGAATTTGATCCACATCGGGGGCGCGCCGCCGATGATGGTTCATGGATTTTCCGGAGAAGATAAAATCGTCAAGGAGCTCGAAGCGAAGCATAAAGTGCCGGTCAGTACCTCGGGGAAGTCCCAAACGGATGCGATGCGCGCGCTCGGTATCAAGAGATTCGTCGGCGTCACTTACTTCAAGGATAATATGAACGAAATCTTCACCCGCTATTTTACGGAAGCGGGATTTGAAGTGGCGGCAATGGAAGGGATCGACGTGGCCTTTAAAGACGTCGGCGGGTTATCGGGAGAAGAGATCTATGCCCACACGAAGAAAGCTTTCTTAAAGCATCCCGATGCTCAGGCGATTTACATGCTGGGCTCCGGCTGGCGACTCCTCAAGACCGTGCGCCTGTTGGAACAAGACCTGCAGGTGCCGGTCATTTATGCGCTTGCGTGCAAGCTGTGGGATGTCCAAAGAAAGTTCCATGTGCGTGAGCCGGTGAAAGGCTACGGCCGTTTGTTGGAAGAGCTGCCGTAAGACCAAGTCTCGAGTTTCGTGTTCCGGGTTTCGAGTTCAACGCGAGACTCGAGAGTCGAAACGAGAACCAGGAATGCCCGTGCATCTGAGGAAGTTGTATTTATCTGCCGCGGCTTACAGGAATACGGAACGTTTGCTGATGTTCTGTGATCCAGGTCTGGATGCGTTCGCTAACTTTCGTGTCCGGCGGAGCCAGGTTTTTGATTCTGTCAAGGCTCATTCGCGGAAAGCGCGCTTTGACGCCCGAATGAGAGCTTAAGAAGCCCTCTTCTGTAAATAGGCCCTGGCCTTCCACCGAAGTGACGAAGTCATAAAAAAGTCTGGCCGCCGCAGGGTGAGAAGCCTTGTCAGATATGCCGATGGGATGAATGCTGAGAACGACAGGGTTGGCATCCGCCGACCAATCGACCGGCGCTCCTTTTGATCTGGCATCCTCGATGCGGTGGGCTCGGATGATCGCCACCGGAAATTCTCCCGCGACCAAAAGATTCGCGGTGTTTGTATATCCCGCCTGGGTTTGCGGCTCTTGCTCCGCGAGGGCTTTCATATAGTCCCGGCCTGCTTTGTCCCCCATATATGAAACCATGCCGCCGTACCATTGAAATGCCTCGGCCGGCAGGCCGATTTTTTTTCCTTTCCACCTGGGATCCAAAAGATCCTTCCAATCCTTCGGCGCCTCGGCGGGTTTAACCAGCCGAGTATTCCACGCGATGGTCGCGATCGCTCCGTAAAAACTTACCCAGGTGCCATTGGGGTCTTTATGTTTGGGCGAGTAATTGGCGATTTCCGGGGGAAGATATTTTGCCAGCGTCACATATTTCGGAAGCTCAAAGAACTGAATGTATTCCGATGTCACAACGTCCCAGAGGTACTTTCCATTTCGCGCTTCACTCCTGATCCTTTCAATGAGTCCGGCACCGCCAAGGCGAAGGTATTTAACTTTGATAAAAGGATATTTGCTTTCAAATGCTCCAGTGATCCGTCCGACGATCGATCCTCCCGTCAAAGTGCCGTACCAGACCACCTCTGCTTCTTTTTTGGCGTTTTCAATAGAAAGCGTGCTCTGCTGCGCGCTGACCATGCTGAGCAGAGTCAGCCAGAGGACCAGAGCCGTCGCGCCGGTGCGCGTAAAAGACATCTTTTGCCTCCCGTCGATAGAAGAATTGCTTACGCATCAAAAGCAGACCAAGCTTTGGTTAAAGGTAGACGCATGAAACTGCAAATCAGAATCGCGGCTTAAGTTAGCCGCAACCGAGGCGAGTGGTCAAGGGGAGATATAACTGAGAAGAGTGTAGCTTCTTACAGTGAGAATGCTTTCTTATGGCTCCGGGGAATAGACGCAGCAATAAGACGCACGCGGTGGCGATGTGCCTCCTCGTGGCATTTTTATTTGCTCTCTTAGCTGCCGATTTGTTCCAACAGAGTCACCAAATCATCCGCGTGCTCTTCTTCGACGGCGAGAATTTGTTCAAGCATGCGGCGGCTGGTCGGATCGTCATCACCGAGATAATTGATGAGTTCCTTGTAGCTGTCGATAGCCACGCGTTCCGCGACCAAGTCTTCTTTGATCATATCCGTGAGAGTTGTTCCCTCGATGTATTCCGAGTGGCTGCGACTTGATAGACCGTCGGGCGACAGATTCGGCTCGCCGCCCAACTGGACGATTCTCTCGGCGATCTGATCGGCGTGCCCTTGCTCCTCGTTGGCATGCTGGAGAAACTCTGCTGCCACAGCCTGAGCATGAATGCCGGAGGCCATGAAATAATGGCGCTTGTAGCGCAAGACGCACACGATCTCTGTGGCGAGGGCTCCGTTAAGAAGTTCAACAACTTTGTTGCGGTCGGCCTTGTATCCGGGAGTAATTGCCCCCTGCTCGATATTTTCTCTGGCGCGTTTACGTAACGTCTGTACGTCCGTCATGGCGGCTTCTTTCATTTTTTCCCTCCTGATTTGAACTCCGGCGCCTCGAGAGGCGTCTAAAACTGGCGGTCGAATCAGGGCCGTAAGGCGAATTCCTGACTCGATCGCCAGTTATAAAGACGCCGACTGAACTTGCTACGGTCTTCCCGAACCGCCCCAGACAAAACCGATACCTATAGTGGCCACGTGTTGGCCATGATCGGCGTTATTTTGGAGACCCCTAAATGAATGGAAAAACCACTCGTAGCGGTAACGAGCTCCCAAATAGGTCTGGTCCGAAAGAAAAAATTTGATGCCGGCATTAGGCCCCAGTGTTCCTGTTACTTTTTGGTCATTCCACACAATGCCGCCGGCAAGGCCTAGAAAGGGCACCAAGCGGCCAAACTGAAAATTGTAAAACAAAAACGGCGTGGTCGTCGCACGCCATTGATCCCTGGCACCGTCGATAAAATTATAGCTAAGCGCTTGGCGCAGCCCTACTTCCCAACCGGGCGTCAAGTAATAGCCATAGGCAACATCCGGAGTAAAGTTTCCGGTATTTGAACCCTGGCTATGGGTAAAACTACCTGCCGCCTCGACTTCATTATCGCCGGCAACCGGCGCGGCATAACTCAATTTGACACCGAAAACTGCCAGAGGAAAAATCAAGACCGCGGCAAAGGCATAACTCCGTAATCGCTTCATAAGTTACCTCCTTTTATTCCGAACATTTATGTCTTAATTCCCACTTAGATAAGGGTTGCCTGTGGACTATTAGAAACCTGACGGCTGCTTTCCGGATTCATCGCTGGTCCAACTCATTCGCCCACTGATCGACCCGCCTTTCCGCCTCGTCCTTGGCAATGCCGTACCGCTGTTGAATCGTGCCAACCAGTTGGTCCCGTTTGCCTGAGACCTTATCAAGGTCATCGTCCGTCAAGTCTCCCCACTTTTCTTTGACCTTGCCCTTCAGTTGTTTCCATTGTCCAGAAACTTGATCCCAGTTCATTGAGCTCACCTCCTTTTTGGGTTTATTTTTTACGACAACGGTTTCAGCCCTTACAGATTTATTAGAGACGCGATCGCTGCCGGCTTCAGTGGCGTCGACGCGACCTGAGAAGCGAGCAAACTTCACGCCATGAATTCGTGATTGTGCGAATGCTTGTATTTCAAACGACAGGCGGGGACGGGCAGCGACAGTTCGATCGTATTTGTATAATTTTTACCGCCACTGTGTCGGAGTTCTTCCCACACAAGAGGCCGCCGGGGCTATCAGTGACCTGGAATGGTTGAGAGCAGATGTGTCGCTAAGCAAACATGACGGTATGCACCCTGAGCTAGCCATCTCACTCATGTGGTAAACTTTCTGCCAAGAGGATCGTTTGGTCAGCGAGAAATCGCCACTTCAAAGATTTCTCTCTTTGAAGACTGGGCAAGCAGCCCGGAAATTTGTTGCGTCCATTGCTGACACCGGGAGTAAGAAAATTTATACGATCTTCTGAGATGCCGCTGCTCCGTAAATTTTCAGCAGCCCGACTCGCGGTTTCGAAAGAGGTAAAAGTAGCGGTAATGGCTTCCATCTTACACCTCGAATGTTATGAGTTGCCGCGCGGCTCGGCTCATCTAAAATAACCACCGTCTTTCGCGCGAATGTCTCATTGGCGGAACGTTCACTCTGGAGTGAAACACAAACGAGTAATCGAGCAAATGACATGCCATTTATTTAATTCGTGATTTCAAATCGTCTTCGTACTATTTTTATCTCATGGAGCGCATGCTGTAACATTTCTGCTACACAAAACGGGGTGCAGTTGTCGTTTATGAATAGGGCGATGGTTGATCGAGCTGCCGTGCAGAAGAGCGGTGGCCCGCTGCGCGATGCAGCGCAGAGAACGGGCGCGTGGGTGAGCTTGCATTTCCCCACCAAGAGAGGCATTAAGGGCTGGATGAGTTGCCGCGAAAGAGCGTTTATCAGCAAGGTTACCTACGCATTTTTGTTTGTCGCTCTGCTTGGCCCGTGGAAGGCCGCCGCGGCGGTTGCGCCGGTGCATGTCAATATCGGCACTGCGTCGGTTACCAGCAGCGCCCTCAGCCTCTGGATCGCGCAAGAACGGGGATTTTTCAACAAGTACGGCATCGACGCGCAAATCATTCTGATGCCCGGCGGGCCGACGCTCGTCTCGAGCCTGGTGGCGGGCGAAATTCATCTTGGTTTTACCACGGGTGTTTCCGTGCTGGGCGCTGCGGCGCAAGGGACCGAGCTTAAAATGCTTACCTCCATATCAAACCGGGTGAGTTGGAAATTAATGGCGAATCCCCAGATCAGAAAGGCCCAAGATCTGCGCGGCAAGCGATTCGGTGTTCAGAGCATTATCGGCAGCACGTGGATGAACTCGATGCTTGCGCTGGAGGCTCTCGGACTGGAGCCCAAGCGTGACAACATAACTTTTTTGCCGACCGGCGATCCGGTCACCATGAGCCAAGCCCTGGAGGCCGGAAGGATCGACGCAGCCGTGCTCGACCCGGCGCTCAGCCGCCGACTTGTGAGCAAAGGCTTTTCACTGCTAGTGGATCTCGCCCAGGAAAATGTCTTTTTTCCAGGGTTGGGTCTGGGAGTGACACGGGCCTATCTCGATCAACATGCGCCGATTGTCGAAAAAGTGGTAACGGCGCTGACCGAAAGTCTCGCGTTCATTGTCGCGCCGGCGAATAAACCCGTTGTTCTGAAGAGCATCATGAAGAACCTCAGAATGAGCGACCCGTCTTTGATTGAGGAGGGCTATCAAGATCAATTGTTGACGCTCGCTCGCAAACCTTATCCGTCGCTCGATGGGCTGCGTAATGCACAGAGGCTGATGGCGCTGCAAAACCCCAAATTGGCCAAATTGAGAGTAGAAGACATCGTAGAGCCGCGCTTTGTTCGCAAGCTCGACGAGAGCGGCTTCATCGATCGGCTTTACAATTCTCAACACTAGGCGGTCCCGCCACCGACGCAGTTACGGGTTTTGAATTGAGGTCTAGTCTAGTGTGGTGTCTCAGAAGTTCATTTAAGTAATCCAAACGATGGTAGCGGTGAAGTCGTAGTCAAAAATCCCCCTGGAATCCCGCTTTTTTCAAAGGAGGAATTTTCTCTGTACGAGTTTAACCCCTCTTTGGAAAAGAGGGGAAGGGGAGATTTTTGGACGGAATGAGGCGAAACCCGGCCCTACTTTTCCGACATTGATTTAGTTTCTGCTTTGAGTTATGCGCAGGTTGGAACTGACGTTGGGATCTAATCTTTGGAGGTGAATCGTGCTGCAAGATAAAGTCGTCATCGTTACCGGCGGTGCACAGGGCATTGGGCGTCACGCGGCCAAAACGCTCGCTGAACAGAAGGCTAAGATTGTCATCGCGGATTTCAACGAGGAACGAGCTGGTAGGACAGCCGGCGAACTTAAACAATTGACCGAAACGCTCGCGATTCGCGTCGACGTCCGGAACGAAGACGAAGCGAAGAAGATGGTCGACCAGGCGATGAACCGTTTCGGCCAGATTGACGTCCTGATCAATAACGCCGCCATCGTGCCGCACTTCGCATGGGGCATCCCGCGCTGGCCGCGCATCAGCGAAATGCCCAAAGAATTTTGGGAACGCGTTATCCAAACCAACCTCGGCGGCACATTCAACTGCACCAAACACGTCATTCCCTACATGGAGAGGAGGAAAAGCGGCCATATTATCAATATGTACGGCGGCGGCGGCATCAAACCGGCCGGCGCCTGCGCCTATATGGCGACCAAGGACGCGATCCGCACGTTTACGCGCTACGTCGCGGAGGAAGTCAGAGAGTCGAATGTTTGCGTGGTGATATTTTCGCCGCGCGTTCCCATCGTGACCGAAAGCGCGCCCGAGGAAGCCTTCAAACGTCTGCCGGGCCCGGAGATCTTGGGACAGGCATTCGTGTTGGCGGCGGAGCTTCCTATGGACAAGAGCGGTCAGTGTTTTGCGTACGAGAACGAGAAGCTCGTAAATGAAATTCCGAGAGAAGGGTAAGCAACGACTCATGATAACCTGGAGGAATAGCGCATGCCGGTGATCGACGCCGACGCCCATGTGATCGAGAACGAGTCCGCCTGGGATTACATGCTTGAATCCGAGCGTCAGTTTCGACCGAAAATTGTCGGCGCTGCCAATGGAGATCCTTCGGTCGATTTTTGGCTTATCGACGGGAGGCTCATGCCGCGGAGCAATGTCGAAAAGAAGTTACCACAGGCCGCCCGGGAAATGACTGATCTCAGTATCAGGATCAGGCACCTAGACGAATTGAACGTCGATATCCAGGTGATCTATCCGACGATATTTATTTTTCCTACCGCGCGTCGGCCGGAAGTCGACCTCGCCCTGTGCAGGAGCTACAACCGCTGGATGGCCGACATCGTCAAAAAAGCGCCGGGCCGTTTTCGTTGGGTGGTGGTTCCTCCATTGCTCAACATGGGATGCGTTTTCGACGAACTGAAATTCGGGAAAGAAAACAGCGCTTGCGGTATTTACTTGAGAGGACTGGAAGCGGACCGGCGGCTCAGCGATTCCTATTTCTTTCCACTGTACGAAGCCGCGAGTAAGCTCGACCTGCCGATCTGCGTTCATTCAGCCAACGGAAGCATCGAGTCGCATGACTTCTTTCTCGATGAGCCGGGCTTTTGCAAGTTTAAACTGGCCGTAGTGGGCGCGTTTCACTCTCTGATCTACGACGGGATTCCCGCCCGCTTTCCTAAATTACGGATCGGCATCATTGAAGTGAGCGCCCAATGGATCCCCTACGCGATTCATGACTTGGCCCGGCGCTATACGCGGCGCGGGAAGCAACTTGGCGATCGAGTTCTCAGGGACAATCGAGTCTACGTGACCTGCCAAACGGATGACGACCTAGCTTACATTCTCGAATACGCAGGGGAAGATAATCTAGTCATCGGCTCGGACTATGGCCACTCGGACAATGCCAGTGAAATCGAGGCGCTGAGAAAATTGAAGAATGATGGCAAGGTGCCGGCCCGGGTAATCGACAAAATTCTCCAGAATAACCCTTGTGCTCTGTATGGGTTTTAGGATTCGCTGAAAAGTTTTCATATGGAGGTTTGGGAATGCTAACCATCGATGCCGACGCGCACGTGATTGAATGCGAGAAGACTTGGGATTACCTGGAGGGCGAGGATCGTCGCTATCGGCCGGTGGCGCTCACGGTGGATATGCCTTCGGCCAAGACGCGAAGCTTTTGGTTCATCGGCGGGCGGATGATCGGCGGCCGGGACAACATAGGTAAAGATACTTCCCAGGAGTCGCGCGAGATGGCCAACATCGACTCGCGGCTGAAGCACATGGACGAGATCGGCACCGCCGTTCAAGTCCTCTATCCGACACTTTTCTTGCGGCCCGTCACGGATAATCCGAGGATCGAGCTCGCGTTGTGCCGTTCCTACAATCGCTGGATGGCCGACATCTGGTCCAAGGCCAAGGACCGTTTGCGCTGGGCCGTTCAGCTTCCTTTGATGACCATGGACAAAGCTTTGGACGAGCTCCGTTGGGCGCACGGCAATGGCGCCTGCGTCGTCTTCATGCGCGGGCTCGAAACCAATCACACGTTGCACGATCCGTATTTCTTTCCCCTTTACGAACAAGCGAGCCGGCTCAACATGCCCATCGGCATTCACTCCGGCATCGGCAATTTCGCCGTCAACGATGCCATGGGCGGGGAGCCCTTTCGCGTCGCCAAGCTCGTCGTCATCGGCGGCTTTCACTCGATGATTTTAAACGGGATTCCAGAGCGCTTCCCCGGTCTCCGCATCGGCGCCATCGAAGTCGCCGCGCAATGGGTGCCCTACTTGGTGCACGATCTCAATCTGCGTTTTCCGAAATTGGCGGGTAAAGAAGCCAAGCCGGATGTGATGCGCAATGGTCAGTTGTTCGTCGCGTGTCAAACCGATGACGATCTACCGTACGTGCTGAAATATTCCGGCGAGGACAGCCTCATGATCGGCTCTGATTACGGCCACGCCGACAATGCCAGCGAGTTGCTGGCTTTGCAGCGGCTCAAGGAGAAAGGCGAAATCGATCCGAAAGTGATCGACAAGATCCTCTTTGCCAATCCGGCGCGATTTTACGGACTGGATTAAGAGATGCAAAATCCGCAACGACGGGTGCGGTGTAGGGGCAACCCCCTGTGGTTGCCCTCTTAGTGGCAGGCACGGGGGCCTGCCACTACAATCTATCCTCACGCCGGAACCAGCTCGGCATCTAACTGATAGCTGGAAAGAATTTCAACTCCGGAATCCGTGACGCGCAGAAGGTGTTCCAGTTTGACGGGGTTATGGTTGATCTCCAGGGCGATGATCATGTTTTCTTCCAGGGTCACCAGGTATTCGTCGGGGTCGCCGCCGCGTAGCCAGGGGGCTTCGTAAATGCATAGTCCCACTCCGTGGAAGCCGTCGAGTCCCGGCAGTCTGGATGAAGAGCTCTTACCAAAGCGCGCAAACAATTCCGTGCACGGACCTGGTTTGATCAAGGTCAACGCCTCCTGCAAACTTTCATAGGCCTCTTTGTATCGCGCGCGGCTCTGCTGTGTGGGCTTTCCGCGACTGAACGTTCGGGCGAAATCGCTGTAATAGCCGCCGGGTCCCGCCACGGTGGCGTCGCAGATTATCAGATCTCCTTCGACCACGACGAGATCGGCGCCCATCGGCTCGTTGTGTGGTCGCTCGTCGGCGGACGAATCATAGATCGAGATGAATTCACTGCCTGCTTCGAAGCCCTGGTCTAAGAGATAATCGAGCATGATGCGGCTCAGGCGCTCTTCGGGGAGGTCCGATTTGTGCAGCGCCTCGCGCACGAAATCGTAGCCGCGCTCCTTGGCTCGCGTAGTCCAGCGGATGAGCTTGAGCTCATCGGTGGTCTTAACCGCGCGCGCTTGGTTCAGCGCGCGCCAGCCGTCGACCACATTTATGCCGGAGTCCTTCAAGGCTTGGACCGCTCCCAGATTCAGACTGTCCACACCGACTCGCTCGCCCGCGACCCCCAGCTCTCGCAGACTTTCCATCACCTGGGCGACGAAGTCTTTTGTAGCCGCCGCTGGACGCATGGCGAACATGTAAGCATCAAAGCGCCGGAGAGTGCCGCGGTTTCTCGCCGTCTCGCGCTGGCAGATCAGCGGCGACCCTTCGGCGGGAACTAAGACAAAACGCTGAATCGCCGTGGCGCGAAGGCCGAGCATGAAAACCGTGTTGGTAGCGTAGCGGATATTCAGAAAGTCCGTGAGCAGTAGAGCGGTCAGGCCATGCTGTTTCATCGCCTCTTGAAGCCGCTTCAACCGCTCTGCTGTCAAACGCTCCAGATCGACTCCGAAAGGCGTAAGATCCGTGTAGAACATGGTTGTCTCCTTTGCTGCGCTAGGGTGGATGATAGTTGCGAGGTGGATGAGTTTCAACCATAAAAAAGGCCCGAGCTCCGGAGAACTTCGGGCCTTTTGGTTAAAATGATTTCCGGTCGTCAGAAATAGCAGGCAGCGGCCGGAAGCCTTACTGTGTTGGTTGTTGTGTCCCCCACATATTTCTCATCTGCTCGCGCACGGATTGTAGCTGTTGATAGCGTTGAGCAACGCTCGTGAGTTGGTCGGTGGTCAGAATATTGCGAATCTCCAGGACAACTTTGAGACCTTCCTGGGCTAACTGACTGCGCAAGGCGGCAATTTGCTGGTTATCGGCCGTCAAATCGGCCTCTTGGACCGCTCCCGTAGAAAAAAGCTTTGTCGACATATCTTGCTGCACCGCTCGGAGCTGGTTGAAAAGATCGCGGAATGCGGCGCGATGATTCGCCATGATTTGGCGGACTTGAGTTTTTTGGTCGGCGGTAAGATTGGCGCTTCTCAGCAGCATCGGAAGCATCATTCCTCCGCCACCTCTCATCATTCCGGCGCGCGACCCAAAATGGGGCGCTACTATCTGCGCGCGAACCGCGGGAGCCCACAACATTCCGGCAATCCAAATGGCCCCTGCAAAGCTAAAATATTTCTTACTCATTTTCATATAACCTCCTTAATGGGAATTTTTTCGGGTTAATTATTTCGCCCTATAGTTGACTCTTTGTTGCTCTGGCCCACGCGGCATTCCTTGGCTTACAGTAGCTTCATCCGCGGAGCGTGAGAAAAGCTCCTGACATTCATCCGCGCAGGTCTCGCCCAGAGCCGCTTGAAGAGAATTGAGGTCCGACTCGGGAGCAGTCGCCACGGCTTCTCTAGCGCTTGTGCCTGTGAATATGGCGTCGGACACCTGCTCCAGAAATTGAGAAAGTTCGTTATTGAATGCTTGATCGGAAGGATCAGGTAAGCTTTGTCGCCAAACCATGTTTTCTCCCCATAGCAAAGCTATGGCGAGCAGAAACGCCACGGCGAGCGGTATCGACCGGTAAACAAGCGGCATGCGAATCGAAGCGGCTCGGACCGGCGGCGGTATCTGCCGCAGGGTGTCCGTGATCATCTCCAAATCGCGCGTCATGCGATCATAGTGATCAGCGCAAACTTTACAGCCTTCGAGGTGGCGCCATTGCTCTTGGGTGGCGTCTCCTTCATTCAGGAGCCAAAGCGTCTTGTCTGATAGGCAGTGATTCATGGGCGATCTCCTAAGGACTTGCGGAGCCGGCGCACGGCGCGAAAGAGGTGCTGTTTCACGCTGCTGTTGGTGAGTCCTAAAATACTCGCGACCTCGTCCGTGCTCCAGCCTTCCAGGTATCTCAAGATGAAAATCTCTTGCTGGCGAGGGGATAGTTGTTGAAAGCAGCGCCAGATGCGATCTCGCTCCTCACGACCGAGGACTTCTTGTTCAGGCGTGAGATTGAAGCTGGGAAGTTCTGTTGCCGCATCTTCGCCATCAGACAAGCGCCACCGGTTCCACCAAGTTGAGCGCTGCCGATCGTGGCACGCGTTGACCGTCACTCGCGTAAGCCACGCCCGCCAATCTGTCGGCCAGCTTTCCGCCCGGTATTGCCGCAGCATCTTGAGGAAGATCTCCTGCTCGACCTCCTCGGCCTCGGAAACGTTTTGCAAAAGCAGACGACATAAGCGCTGGACTCTGCGGTAATGGACTTTATAGAGTTCCTCATACCCGGTCTCGTCGTTCAGCACACTCGCTTACCTCAATGGTATGGACGAGCGCGTTGCTTGATCGGTTGACAGGGGTACGATTTAAAGATGGCGGGAGAAATTACGGTGTAGCCGGCTGTGCTTCAGCGCACCGACCCGCTAATCAATGATTTTTCCTAGGAAAAGCAGTGTAGTATCTTGGAAATTCACGTCATTCCGGCCAAGCTGCCGATAGCTGGGGCCAGCGGCAACAGGAAAAATAAATTAACCCGGGTTCCCCAAGAATGATGACCGACACACTGCGATTTTCTCATCGAACTTCAATGGTAAGGCACGACCCGCCAGCAAAAACGGCGATCGGCCATGCTCGCGGCACTGGCGTCATGAAGGATCCATTAGCGTCTGAGTTGACGATAAACCCCAACATCGCTACTCTAAGCCACTGCGAGAGAAATGCTCTAACAAATCGCCAATAGGGAGGCTTCAATGGTATCAGCCATCGTTCTGTTAACCGTCGAAAGAGATAAGATCAACAGCGTCGCCGATGCAATTGCAGACGTTGAAGGCGTGAGCGAGGTCTATTCCATCGCCGGCCGCTACGATCTCGCGGCGATTGTCAGGGTGAAAACTAACGATGATCTGGCTAAAGTCGTCACGGAGCGCATTCGCAAAGTCGGAGGCATTACCTCTTCGGAGACCTTGATTTCGTTTCGGGTTTACTCGCGGCATGACCTGGAGCGGATGTTTTCCATCGGCATGGAAAAGGCGTAGAGGTTTCCGCTCACCCAGCAGAGCAAGTTCCAATAAATAAAAGACATAGCGTGTTCATTCTTCTTGTGTCATTTCGAGAGTAGCGAGAAATCTTAGATCCCTCGCCTCGGCTCGGGATGACAACCCGGTATCTCCAAGCGGCAGAGGAAATGTTTGGTATCGCTTCGGGATGTGAAGCCGCCCAAACCTACCAATAGAAATCGTCTTGCCGCTCTGGCAAGCAATCTCGCCGGCTTCCGAAAGAACTCGCAGCAGCAGTTCCGGTTTAAACTTCCTATTTTCGATCAATCCCCGCTTGGTCGAGAAGTAGAGACGGTTGGTTTCGGCGAATGTCTTCAGGAGTTCGAAGCCGATACGCGTCCTTGGGTCGCTCCACGTTTGATGTAACAACTCCATCAAATCCGCCGAAGAAGTGAGCGGGAGGCCTTTCAGAAAATTAATGATGCGCGTGGTGATGAACAGCGTGTAGATATCCTCGCGGTGGAATTCATCCGTCTCGACAGCCATGGCCGTGAGCCGTGCCCTCACGTAGTCTGCCTCCGTTAAACCGATTCCGCGTGAAATAGGCGATGCGGGCGTGAGGTAGAAGGGTGACGCGCCGAGCAAAACCGGCAAACGGGCGTTGAATGCCAACGTCTGAATCATGCTGGCCAAGCTTTCGTTCGGCAAGCCGAGAATCTGATAAGAAACGATTTTGAACCCCAGCCGGCCCGCCCTATGAACAACCTTGAGATAAGCGTCCAGCGTGTGCGGGCGTTTCGTGGTCTCGCGCACGGTTTTATCTGAGCTCACCAACGCCAGGTTGAGTTGCGAGAAGCCCGCCGCAAACATCAGTTCGAGCAGCTCATCGTCCAAGCTCAAATAACTGATGCCGTTCATCGCGACGAATTCCATTTCGCGATTGGGAAAGCGCGCGATTAGCCTGCGGCAGAGTTCTTTGAACGTGCTCTTATAGTAGGTGAGGTTATCGTCCTCGAAGTCGATGACCTGGTAACCCTGTTGATGGCGCAGCTCGATTTCTTCCAGCACGTTCTCCAGCGAACGACGGCGGTAGTTAGTGCCGAAGGTCGTGTGCACCGAGCAGAAAGAGCACTTGTGCGGGCAACTTCGCGATGTAACCATGAAGGCCATCGGTTTCCCGGCAAGATCGTAGCTCGACAATTGAAAATCGCTCAGGTCCGGAATCGGCAAATCGTCGAGCGGTAAATTGTCGGCGATGGGATTAAAGTAGACCTCTCCGTCTTTTTTATAGGCGAGATTGGGCACTTCTTCGATTCGTCTTTGACCGCGCAAGAAGCGGAGAAACTCCACGAACGGCTTCTCGCCTTCGCCGCGGATGACGTAATCAACGTGCGGCCAGGAGAGGAGCGATTCCGGCGCCGCCGAAGCGTGTGAGCCGCCGATGAGCACCGGCACCTTGAGCCGTCGCTTGACTCGCGCGGCGACTTCGAGCGCCTCACGGTAGTAGGGCGTGAACAGAGACGAAATCCCGACGACATCCGGTTGGATCTCTACTATGTCTGCTTCGATCTCATCGAAAGATCTACCGAAGTGGTAGTACTGATGAAAGGTAGAGAATGGCGACTTGTCCGCGACCGGGTAATAATTACTCAGGTACTGGAGCTCCTTCGGAATCGGTACCGTGTTTCGTCCGCAACCTCCGTGGTAGTCTTTGACGATGACTTCGACACCCGGCAGATATTTATTGACGGTGGCTTTTAGATAACAAAGGCCGATTGGCTGGAGCCGCACGTCGGTGTCGTAGAAGTCTTGGACCGGCGGTTGGATGAGGATGACTTTCATGCCGTCAGCTCGAGCTATAGCGTATCTACGATACAGAGGGAAGTCACGAGGGTGGTAGTGTGTGGACTGGCGGCCTTCGGTGGCCAGTGCGTCGTTGGATGTGCTATGCATCCGGTTAGGGTAGAGGAGTCGCGCTGTGAGGATCGATCAAATTGAAACCAGCGCGCTTGAAGAAGACGAACAGACGGAGAGGAACGATGTCAACGAAGAGATATCCCAGAGTTAGCGATGAGTCCGTCGCCAAGGAACCTATGGCGAAAGAAGCGAAGGCACGGGTTTATGCTCGTGAAAGATACAAAAGAAACACTGCTATCGTTAGCGTGAAAAGAAATTGCTGGGATTGGAGAAGGCCCCGCAGATCTTTCTGAGAACGCGCGCGAATATCTCTATAACGATAAATGAGCCAACCCGTCTTTGTCGATGCCTCTGCCTGGGTAGCGGTCACCAACCGAAAAGATCGAAACCACAAGGAGGCGGTCCAAATTTTTCGGCGCCTGCTTAGTTCGTCGGCACGGTTGGTCGCGACTACTTGGACCGCCTATGAGGCTTTGACGATTGTCAAATCTCGTCTCGGTTTCCGCGCGACGAAGTCGGCTTTAACTCCCGGGCAATCATCGATGCAACACGGCCCTATGAGTGGCGGGATAGGTTCCCGAACGTGAGCGGCCACAGCGCGGAGCTCAAAGATCAGGTGAGAAAAAAGTGGCAGAGATTTTTGGCGGATAAGATTGGCCGGGGTGGATCATGAGAAAAGACGCCTTGGCTTTTTTGTTGTGGGCCGTTGTCTCGTTTTTCGCCGGAAGTAAAGCATTGTCGCAGACGACACTCCAGAAAGTTACCTTGAGTTACTCGAGCAGCGGGATTACTTCGATCGAATTTTTCATTGCCAAGGAAAAGAAATTCTTTCAGGAAGAAGGGCTGGAGCCCCTGCTGGTCCAAATGTCCGCGAACGCGGCTATTGCTGCTGGAATAACCGGCGACCTGAACGGCTTGAGTTCGATAGGAAGCGCCATCAGGGCGATTCAACGAGGCGCGCCCTTACGCGCGGTTTCCGTGAGCCTGCGCCGGCCGCTCTTCTGGCTTATTGCTCGACCCGAATACAAGTCGGTCAAGGACCTCAAGGGCAAGGCGCTGGGCATCGTGACGTTCGGCGGTAGTCAACACACAGCGGCGAGAAAATTAATTACCCTGGGCGGTCTCGACCCGGATAAGGAGATTACCGCGATCCAGGCAGGAGAGGAGAGCCGGCAGCTCCAGGCCTTGGTCAGCAATGCAATTCAGGTTTCGGCGATCAGCCCGCCTTGGTTTCTTATCGGTCGCGACAAATTCAAAATGAATATTCTCGATAGCGCAATCGATAAGTTCGCCAGCATTCAGAACGGCTTGGCGGTCAACGTGAAAACTCTCCAGGAAAGACCGGACCTGGTAAAGAAGCTCTTGCGCGCGAAAGCGAAAGCCGCCCGCTATCTCGAGCAAAATGAACGAGAGGTGAGCGAGATGCTCGCGAAAATGTGGAATACCGATGTGGCGACCGCCCTGGAGTCGTATCGCTGGTCCAAACCGGCTTTCACGGTGACGGGTATTCCTACGGACGAGGAGATCAAAGAATACCTGGCGCTCGACGCGCAAATTCTAAAGTTGCCCCAACCGCTAGCGCCATCCAGTGTTTTCGACTTCACCCTTCAGCGCGAGGTCAATCGTGAGTTGGGGATACGGTAGCTCGAAACAATTCTCATCTATTGGCGAACTGGTTTGACTCCCGAGTCCGCTGCGTTGACAGGTGGGCTGGGCTAACCTATATCTAGCTAGCTACAAATCATTTGCTGGAGGAATCGGAATCAATGGATCGCAACGCCATGAAATTCGGAGCCCACTACCTGCCGACTTACGTTCCTGACCTGGATGGGCCGGTAAACGAATTTTATCAGCGGATGTTCGCTCAGATGGAGGAGATGGATCGGCTTGGCTACGATCATATTTGGGTGACCGAACATCATTTCGCCATGTACGGTGGCACGCTGCCGCATCCGCCGACTTTTATGGCGGCGATTGCGCGAACCACGAAACGCGTTCGGCTTGGCGTCGCAGTCAGCGTCCTGCCGCTACACAATCCCATCGAAGCGGCGGAGTCTTATGCGATGGTCGATGTCATTTCCAACGGCCGCCTGGATGTTGGGATTGGCAAAGGCAGCGAATCCCACGAATACAAGAAGGCCCGGATGAACCAAGCAGAAGCGACCGGACGCCTGTATGAAAGTACCGAGATTCTGCGCCAGGCATGGTCAGAAAAGCCGGTGAACTTTAAAGGCGAGTTCTTCAATTATGAGAACGTCCCGGTTTTGCCCAAGCCCGTGCAGCGACCTCATCCGCCTCTCTGGGTCGGCTGCGCCCGCTCCGAAGAGTCTTTTCGCTGGACTGGGAAAAACGGGTTCCATCTGATGACCCTTCCCTACCTCTATCGCGAGCCTGATTTGTTGCCTCGACTCGTGAAGACTTACCGTCGAGCTCTGGCCGAGGCCGGCCATGATTTCACGCAAACCGAAGTCCTCGGCAAGTTTCATATCTATGTATCGAGTAGTTTAGACAAAGCGGTCGAAGAAGCGGATCCCTATCTTACGAAGTACTTCGATATCCATAGAGCCGCGGACCCGGATCGTAAGGAGATGGGTTTGCTGACCGTGCGAGACACCAAAACCCAGTTGACGCAGGGATTCGTGATTGCCGGCGATCCGCAGCGTTGTGTTGACACGATTCAAAGATGGCGCGAGGAAGTGGGTCTCACGACCATCTCCGGCACTTTTTATTTCGGCGGCATGCCGCAAGAAATGGCGATGAAGAATATCCGGCTGTTCGCGGAGCGCGTGATGCCGGAGTTGAAGTAAGCGCCCGAGCAAAAATGCCAGAACAGCCGGGCAGTTCAAACGGTTCAAGAACGCTTGAGTCAGCAGGTTCAGCGTGCCGGCAGGTAGGAAAAATCGAAGACTTGATTTACGGGAACCTCCTTGGTGATTCCCTCGGCTTGGCTGCTGTCGCGGATGGTGTCGGCTGCCAGAGCTGCATCGACCCTGCCGTCCGGGGTCTCGGCTCTCTTGTGATAGTCGTAGATTTTCGCGACCAGTTCTTCGTCGTTCATTTGGACAAAGCGTCTAAGGATCGCCACGGTCGCGGCCTTATTATCTTTTGCGAATGCCCGGGCACGGGTCAGGGCGCGGAGCATGCGCCGGACCTGATCGGGTGAGCGTTCCAAAGTTTCCTTCATCGTCACGATGCCCGTGCTGGGAATCCGCACGAAATTGCCAGCAAATCCCAAGTTTTTTAGCCCCTCGCGATAGGCGAGAAAATTATGCGGCGGGTTGAGCAAGCCGGCAGCGATCCGTTTTGACTGTAGTGAGGCGAGCATCGCGCCCTGGCCTCCGACGGTGATGAAGGTCGCCTGCGAGGGCTCCATTCCCGATTGGGCGAAGATGCGGCGCATGGTGACGTCGTGTAATCCGCCCCGCGAAGAGATCCCGATTAACTTCCCCTTCAAGTCCGCAATCGAACCGATCTCGGGAGTGCCGACGAGATCCAGTAGCACCCGATCGACAAAGCACATGACGACGCGAGTATTGATGCCGCGGATGTTCGCGACCACGCCCGAGGTGATCGTCGTCGCGTATTGGATGTCGCCGGCCAGAAGCACCTTGATGTTGAGGGCGGCGGGCATGAGCACCATCTCAACGTTCAGCCCTTCCTTTTGAAAGAATCCTCGTTCCTTGGCTACCGCCAGCGGCATCATGGTTACAGTGAGCGACGGGATGCCGATCTTGACGTTCTCGGCGGTGGCGTTGCTGAGAGGCAGCAACGCTAACAGAACTGTGATTGTAAGAACCGCGAGGTATGGTGGAGATTCAAACAAATTAGAGGTACGACCAAAAAGTTCTCCCTTTGCCAAAGGGGGATTAAGAAGGATTTTTTCTGCGATTTGAAACCGTGGCTGCCGGCGGAAATCTCCCCTAGCCCCTCTTTTCCAAAGAGGGGAATTCCTGAAATTAGCGCATCGCTCAAAGCGCAGAATGTTTTGTCGGAGTAGAGCTAATGACATTACAAATGCCTTCAACTAAGCGAATAGAGCCGGCGTGCGTTGTCGTTGAGGATCTTGCGCTTGGATGTGTCGCTGAGCTCTCGATTGTCGATGATCGGCTGGGAAGCGCCGGGAAAGCGGCTATCGAAGTGGCTGTAGTCGGAGGCGAAGACGATCCAATCGTCGCCGATCGTTTCGATGACGTGCGCGATCTCGGGCTCATCGGCCTCGCATGAAAAGTATAGCTGTCCTCGCTTCAGTAGCTCATTCGGTTCCGTTTGGAGAGCCGGCACCTGATTGCTTAGCACTTCATAATGTTCGTTCAAGCGGTAAAGCCAATAAGCCAGCCAGCCGCAGCCCGATTCCAAAAACACAAAGCGCAGCTTCGGGAAACGATCCAGCAATCCTTCCCCCATGATTACCGAGAGAGCGATCATCTGCTCGAAGGTGTGCCCGAAAAGGTGCGAATAAAAAAACTTGTCCACACGCAAGGTGCCGGTCGCCTCGGAACCATAGCGTCCCAGGAACATGTGGACACAAATCGGAACGTTGAGGCGTTCGGCCTCTTCATAGATGGGAAAGAAGTAGGGGTCGCCCATGTGCCGTCCGCGCAGATTAGGCAAGAAAGAGACGCCGACGAACCCTAACTCGGTTACGGTGCGCCTGAGCTCCGCCACCGCGGCTGAAACATCTTGCTGTGGCAGCACCGCCGTCCCCTTGAGACGGGCGGGATTTTCCGAGCAATACTCCGCCACCCAGGTGTTGCGCGCGCGCGCCAGTTCGGTCGCAAAGGCGGCATCTTCAAGCGCCGGAATGCTGCCCCCAATCCCGCCGCCGAAGAGCACGGCGATGTCGATTCCCTCGCTGTCCATATCAATTAGCCGTGCCTTGGGATCTTTCATTCCTTCACGTCTGGGATGTGAACGGCGATAGGGTCCTCCGACGCCGAGACCAAATCCGGTTGGTTTCGGCCATGGTTTGCCTTCGAGCGTCATCCGCAAGTGGCTGTCGCTCGCCAGACGCTCCTCTGGAGCCATCGCCCGATATTTTTCGGACACTCGTTTTTTCCAGTTGATGTGGACTTCTTCAAGATGGCCATCGGCATCGACGGTCGGAAATTTGTCGCTCATGGCGTTTTCCTCATCGGGATCAACTCGTGATCCAAGTTAAATGCAACCATGAATGGGTCAAGTGTCCAGCGTGGTCGGGGAAAAAAGATTTTCGCTGCGAGCGAGTTTTTGCGTCAGACCGCCTTCCCGCGAAATGCGGAAGAGAAGTTCCAACATTTCCTGGTTTTGTTTGATGCCGTACGGATAGGGGTCGTCACCGAAAAGGCCGGCTTGGCTCGCCGCGTCGCTGCCGCCAAAATACAAATAGGCTGAGCTCCACCGTTTAGCTCTTTCGTAAGCCGCCAGCTTCGCTTCCTGGAAAAGCTTGAAAAGCTCCAGCGCTACCCAGGGATGCTCTTCGAGCAAACGGCTTTGCACGGCGATGGTGTGATTTGCCGGAACGATTTTAGTTTTCTCGAAATAATCGATGACTACCCGGCGGCCGCCGTCCGCCAACAGCTTGCGCAGCCGCGGGTTGCCCGAGATAGGCGTGCCCCCATAGCGATCGATATTGCCGAAGGTTTGAAGTTTCGGATCGTGGCGCGGCTCGAAACCATAGGCCGCATCCAACTCGCCGCAGTCGAGCATGCGATCAAAAGTTTGTTCCTCGCCGAGCCAGGTGAGCGAAACACCGACCGGCGGAGTCTTGTCGAATCCTAATATCGCCCCGTGACTGAACTGCTTCGTCCGGCCGACATACCAGGAGACATCCGCCGGCTCGATGCCACAAAGCTCTTTAAGGAAAGAGCGGAACCACAGCGCCGCCGTCATGACATAATCCGGGACGCCCACGCGTTTCCCGCGCAAGTCGGCGAGGCCGCGAATTCCCATCTCGCTGTTTACAAACAACCCGAGCCACACGAACGCCTTGGAGGGAAATACCGGCAGGGCGGTCCACCGCCACCGGCTGCCATCGCCGCGCTCTTTGGTGATGATCAACTCGGAGAGCGACATCTCGAAAACATCGAACTCGTCGTACTTGAGATTGCGGTAGAAAAGCTCGGGCGGCGTGGTGACCACAAATTGCAGGTTTAAAAGCTTCGACGTAACGGTGCCGTCGATGAGCGGCTCAAAGCGGGGATTTTTGGTGCAGGCCACGGTCAGATTCAGCATCTTTCAATTGCTCCTCATCACTTGTCGTTGATTCTAAATACGACGGCTGACAACAGGCGTCAAACGCCTGGTTCGATGCCGATCGTAGCAATGGGACGCGAGTCCATTTCATATGGTCAGGTTAGTTCACGCGGCTTACTGCGTAAAAGGTACCCATACACCTCAAAAGCCGTTATTCCCGAATGCCTCTATCGGGAATCCAGGTGAAGTAAAAGTGGGCCCCCAATGACATCATTCGGGGGTGACAACCAAAGTTTCAAGAATATTTGTTGTTAGCGAAATTTGCTGCGGCGAA
>WNGH01009041.1_pt1 | contig 28003 bp, 33 predicted proteins | sample 5400631 | NCBI WGS metagenome assembly WNGH01 (sample SAMN13153373, study PRJNA577476) | soil metagenome | isolation source: 115 cm soil or saprolite under Garry oak tree replicate 1 | place: USA:California | collected 2016-06-15
TTCCCACTGTAGAAGAGCTCAGCGTCAGGGTTGAAGTGCCGGACCCTCCAGCGGCCAGTGCAACGCTGGCAGGGCTTTCCGAGACGACGAGACCGCTTGGCGATGATGCTACTGTCAGTGTTACAGTCCCGCTGAACCCTCCTAGGCTAGCTAGGTTGATCGTGGAAGTTGCGCTGGAGCCGGATGAGAGGTTAACTGTGGATGGGTTCGCGGTGATTCCAAAGTCCGGAACGTTGACGGTGACTGTGACGCTGTGAGAGAGTGATCCAATAGTCGCTGTGATAGTCATTGTGTAGATGCCCGGGCTGGTATTGCTCGGGGAGGAGACCGTGAGGATGGAGGATCCTGAACTACCAGCGGACAAGGACACGGTGGCCGGGTTGAGGGATGATGTGGGTCCAGAGGGAGATACGGTCGCAGTGAGGGACAGGCTGCCGGTCAGTCCGTTAACACTGGTGAGGGTAATGCTAGAATTGGATGATGTGCCAGGCGGCACCGTGAGGGAGCTTGTGCTGGCCGAGATTGTGAAGTCGACAACCTGGACTGTGGCTTGGATTGAGTGGGAAAGGGAACCGCTTGTAGCGGTAACAGTCACCGTGTAGTTGCCTGGGGTTGAAGACGTCACGGTGAGTGTTGAGCTTCCAGAGCTACCCGAGGTTAGGGTGACTGTAGACGGGTTGGTGGATGCGGTTGACCCGGAAGGTAGAACCGAGGTGGCCAGTGTTACGGTTCCTGAAAACCCGTTAAGACTAGCGAGATTGATCGTGGACGTTCCTGAGAAGCCTGATTGAACGGTAAGACTCGATGTGCTACTGGAAATGCTGAAGTCTGGTGCAAGGGTGACACTCACAGCAACGGTGGTCGAGTGAGACAAGGAACCACTAGTACCAGTTACATTAATGGTGTAGCTGCCCACCGTCGACGAGGAAAGGGTCAAGGTGGATGAACCGGACCCTCCTGATGAAAGACTAAGACTGGTTGGGTTCACGGTGGCAGTGAGACCTGAGGGGGCGGAGGCAGAGAGGGATATTGTGCCGGCGAAACTACTGAGGCTGGATAGGTTGATGGTGGATGTGCCCGAACTTCCGGTGGATATGGTCACGGTGGCCGGGGTGGCAGAGATGGAGAAGTCTCCAACTCCGACCGTCACCGTTGTCGCGTGGGATAGCGGACTACTGGAGGCGGTAATAGTCACGGTGTAGGTGCCTTCGGTCGAGGCTGAGAATGTACAGGTTGAGGTGGCAGATCCTCCAGATGTCAAGGAGGCACTGGACGGAGTGCATGATACTGCTAGTCCCGCAGATGGCGAAGCGGACGCTGCAAGGCCCACGGTGCCCGAGAAACCGCCCAGACTCGTTAAGGTGATAGTTGAGGAGCCGCTAGAGCCCAGGGGGAAGCCCACAGTGGACGGGTTGGTGGAGACCGTGTAGTCCGCCACGTTGACGGTAATCTGGATGGAGTGGGAGACCCCACCGCTCGTTCCCGTCACAGTGACGGTGTAGGCGCCGCCTGTTGATGACGTGACCGTGAGGGTCGAGGTGCCAGAACTGACGGGCGTCAAGCTCACGCTGGTCGGGTTCATGGAGGCCGTGAGGCCTGAAGGTGAAACGGCGGTCGTAAGCGTTATGCTTCCCGTGAACCCACCGAGGCTTTTGAGGGTAATGCTGGAAGTGGCCGATTGGGTTGCAAGGATACTTAGGCTCGACGAACCGGTGGATATGGCAAAGTCAACGACCTTAACAGCTAACGTGACTGAGCGCGTAATTGAGCCGCCAGTAGCGGTGACCGTGGCTGTGTAATTACCAATAGACGTGGAACTCATCGTAAGGGTAGAGGTTCCTGTTCCGTCGCTGGTCAGACTAACACTTACTGGGCTCGTGGCGGCAGTCAAGCCTGAAGGAGACACAATTGTGGACAGAGTCACGACCCCCGTGAAACTGTAGAGACTCGTCAACGTGAGGGTAGAGGCGCCCGAGGAACCTGCCTGGACGGTCACAGCTGTGGGACTGGCGGCGATGTTGAAACTGGGTGGATTGAATGGGCTCAGCCGAGTAAACCTGATAGTTGCGGGAGAGGAGGTACCTTGAGCGTACACCAAGTCTAGAGTCGGGCTGGTTCCTGTCGCTCTCATGTTCAACCCCTCATTATTGGTGGCCGAGTCGAGGATTGTGAGGGTAGAATTCCAAGAGCCTCCAACGGGATGTCTGATGTAGCCTAGCGTTCCGCTTCCACCGTCAGTGTTGACGTTCATGAGGAAGATGTAGTAGTCGCCCGTGGTGATGTGAACCGATATTGTTCCCCAGTCCCGTTCTGTTATCGCTAGAGAAGGTGTATCCAGATGCGTCTTCGAGTCCAGGGAGTTGAGTGTGAACACACCATAGCTTTGGGTCCCGGTAATACCATAGGATACTACTACGACGGATGCGACAGGGTCCCAGGCGAAGGTGGCAGGGTCTTCGACCCCCGAGGATGCGTTCGTTTCATAGTTTAGATTCTGGGTTCCCCATGACCATGAGGAGCCGTTCCAAGTGGCCAGGTTGTAGGCGAGGGTGGAGGGAGGTGCTGAGAGCCGGTTGGCCAAGAGGTAGACCTTGTTGTTGTCGGGCCTCTCAATGATATTGGGAATCATCCATTCAAGGCTGGAATTGTCAACGATTACGTTATCAGGCGTTGATGAAGTGCCTGCAAAATTGGTCCAGCCTGTGGCCGGGTCCCATCTCAAAGACCGAACTTGGGAGGTTGTAGAGGTCTTGAAGGCCCAGGCGACTAGAATATCCCCATTATGGGCAAGGACAGTGGTTGGGTACGCTGCGGTCCCGGAGGAATCTAGCACTGAGGCCGTACCAAAGGTGAAGCCTGTGATGTTGTTCTGGGAATCGCGGAGAACCGTTACCGGGATGCTGGCAATCTGCCCAGCAGCTGCCCCGCCTTCCGCTATGATCCTTAAGGAAGTTAACGACAGCAAGACAGCAGCCGGCCTAGCATATGCCGAAATGGGCGTTGACGACTTAACCGTGGTGGACCAGCCGTTTATCAGAGGGTCAGAGTTGGCGTAAGCCAGTCCAATCCTTCCCGAGCTGTCGACATAAACCGCAATCATCTTTCCAGCAGAATCCTGGATCAGTTTCTCACCACCGCCCGTGCCCACGGACGTTGGTCCGATTGCACCGTCGGAGGCCACAACGACCGAGGAGACCGAAGTCACGGTTACGGTCACGGTCGTCGAGTGAGCGAGGGACCCGCTGGTTCCTGTTATAGTAACGGTGTAGCTGCCCGCCGTTGAGGAGGAGACTGTAAGGGTCGATGAGGCAGACCCTCCTGAAGAAAGGCTGACACTGGTAGGGTTCATAGAGGCAGTCAGACCTGATGGTGATGCTGACGCAGAGAGAGTCACTGTGCCCGAGAAGCTGTTAAGGCTGGCAAGGTTGATCGTGGATGTTCCTGAGAAGCCTGACTGAATTGTGAGGCTTGAGGAACTGCTAGAAATGCTAAAGTCTGGTGTAACGACAACGCTCACAGTTACAGTCGTGGTATGGGACAATGACCCGCTCGTCCCAGTCACGGCAATGGTATAGCTACCAACAGTCGACGAAGAAACAGTGAGGGTCGAGGACCCAGTCCCTCCAGAGGAAAGACTAACACTAGTGGGGCTCAGAGAAGCCGTGAGGCCAGAGGAAGGTGAAACCGACGCGGAAAGAGCCACACTGCCTGAGAAGGTGTTGAGGCTGGCCAGGCTTATGACGGAGGTTCCCGACGAGCCTGATTGTATCGTAAGACTCGTGGGACTGCTGGAGATGCTGAAGTTCGGACCTGAGCCCACGGTGACCGTAGTCGACGCGGAACCTGTAGCTCCCTTCGAGTCAGTAACGGATAATTGTGTAAGGTAGCTCCCGGCTGCACTGTAAGTGTGAGTGACAGGGTTCCCGGTGGCGGTTGCTCCATCACCGAAATTCCATGAATAGGTGTAGGGCGAAGTCCCGCCCGAAACTGTTCCAGTAAAGGTTACTGATTGACCTGCGACCGGAGACGTCGGACTGAAGCTGATGGAGGTCGTCAGTGTGGTGGTTTGGTGTATTCTCCACCCGGTTAGGGGGTGAAGCTCCCATCCAGAGAAAGAATGGTCCTGCGCGGTGCTACTGGCCGCGTCCCAGTAGACGAAACCCTGGAAATCGATAAGGGTAACTCCGTCAGTGGTCTGGCTGGAGAGGGCGCTGGGATCACAGGCTGTCCCGGAACCACAGTAGTGCGCTGCCTGCCAATCATGGTCCATCTCCGTATGAATCCTACCATAACAGGTAGGGTCGCTGGCCTTAGTGCAAGAAGTGCCGTAGTTAGGAACAAGAGCGGGATCGAAAACGTTGAAGGTGAAGTCGTTTTGAGTCCCCCCGCTGTACGACCCTCCTCCGTTGGTAGCGTCGTAGCTGTTGGAAGAGTCCTCGAAGGTTGTGCTTGCCCTCTTGACACCGTTAATCTGGACAAAGAAGCTGCAGGAAGGCCCCGGAGAATGCCAGCCTGATGGGGTAGGTCCCGGTGTCAGCCAGCGCTTGGCAACGCCGCCACTAACCGTTGTAGTTATGCCTGGGCTCCAGGGGCTAGTATTGAACGACGTTGTCCCAGTTTGGTTATGAGTAATATCAGAAATCCTAACCGTCGTCGGCGTACAGCTGATATTAGAATTCCAAGACCCAACCGCCGAGACTGGGAAAACTGGAAACGCAATCGCCAGCAAGGGAAGAACAAGGAGAACTAACACGATGATTGACATTACCTGTGCAGGACGCCAACGCGCTTCCGGCCTACTACGCCGGGTTTCCCCGGCCCAGACTACTCTATGTACTCCCGTCTGTACCACTACCTTGAGAACTTGAAAACGTGCCCCCGTGCATTTAGCCATTACTACGGTAGTTCATCAAACGATAGACCTTGCATGCCATCGATATAATTTGCAACAAGTATAACTGGCTACCCCCGTATACCCAGTTCTCGGCATTTGCGCTACGCTACCAACGGTACCCCCACTTGAGGTTTGCCCTAAAGGGGACCCTAAGATAGCCCGTAGCCTGTCAAGGCACCTGCTGTGTATTCTATGTACTGAGTTGCGGGTGTGTCGTATTTACGTCGACGATTACGACCTATTAATAACGGGATCACGGACGGCGCCTGTTGCCCGCGCTGTCACAATGTTTGAATCTAGATTTGTAATGCAAACCTACCGCCTGCCTGGGTAGTCGCGGTCAACGAGTTTTCGAGCTGGCTGAGCCGAAACGGACCATAGACCAAACCTAGTCGCTTCCAGTTCCGGCTATAGGGGGGAGGATCATCAAGCCTTCTTCCGGGTCTCCGATAGCAAGGTACACCCCTTCTAAGTACATCTTTCCAACAAGGGCTGAGGTTATTCCATCCAGCTCGTCATGAGTTATGTCTACTCGGCCGACATCGCCCTTCACCCCGTACTGAATTAGGGCAGCCCTCAGTTTCTCTAGCCCACCCTGCTTCCGTGGCATGCCGAGAATGTCCTGAATACTTCCAGGGTAGCTCTCTATCACTTTCAGGCCCTTCGACTCGAAAATCCTCTTCATCTTCATTCCCCGGGCTGTCAACATGCGCATGGGACCCAGCGTCACCGGGAAGAATCGAATCTTCATCCTCCGAAGCTCCAGGTCGCAGGCTCTAAAATGCGGTGGACCTTTGTGAGATAGACTCCGTCGCCCCCTCGGCAGGGAGAGGGGCGCGTCTATGCTGACAACCTCAGGCTCTTGACCCACCGTTTCCGATTGAATTTCCTTGTCCGTATGAAGAGGTTTGGTTTTGACATGAAGATTCTCATCCATTAGACAAAAGCCAGTCGTTCGATTTTTGCTCCCTGCTAGGTCAAGGCCCACGACCCTCATTGCTAAAGCCCCGAGGGGTTTCTGAAACAATCGCGGATTATGGGCGCTTGATGTTTGTCACCCGAAGTTTGAACTGCAGGGTTTTGCCTGCCATGGGATGGTTGCCCGATTTTCCATAACCCTTCTCGGGTGGAATAGTCACGTCCTTCTCTTCGTTTACTTTCATTCCAATCAAGGCCTCTTCGAAACCCGCGATGACCTTTCCAGTTCCCAGAATCACTTGCAGCGGCTTGTAGTCCCGGGCCCGGTTGTGGAGACCCGCAGACATGGCCTCCTTCTCCATCGAAGTGTCGAAGACCTTTCCACCCGGAAATCTGCCCAGGTAGTGGACGGATACAGTGTCACCCTTCTGAGCCTTCAACTGGGGAGTGCTCAAATCAATCGTCCACGCAATATCTCCTTGGCCGTAAATAGCTGACGGTCATTCGCGGGCTAGAAAATTCTTCTGGTTTTTGGCCGGCTTGTACTCATTCTTCCACAACCCCAGAACGACTAGGTCGTGGAATTTGTTGTCGAAGAACACCGTCTCACGCAGCCTTCCATCCTCCCTGAACCCCCCCTTCTCCGCCAGCTTCAGGCTCGCAGTGTTCTCGGCAAGGGTCCACCATTCAGCGCGATGCAAGTTCAACTGTTGGAACACCTCATCCAAGAGCAGCGTAGTCTTCTCAGTCCCATAACCCCGTTTCCAGGCGTTCTTCTCGCCCAGGGCTAGGCCAACGTCAGCCCCGGTCATCCTCTGGGTGAACTGGTGAATTCGACTCGTCGCCCACGGTATCGTGGAGCCACCCTCACCCTCTAAATACAAGATACGTTGAGTCTAATCCTTGGAAGCCATGTCTCAAACGCCGAAGTACAAGGCTCGCTTTTCAACCAAGCTTCCCAGTGGAGACTTTCTAGGCGTTACCATATTCCCCGGCAAGAGCGACCCGAATGCTGAAGTCGTAAGCGTCCAAGTTCGCCGCCAGACAGGCGAGGGCTGGGAAACCATCAGCAGAATCGCCATCTACAGGACCCCAGACGGAAGATATTCACTCCTCCCCGAAAGGCAAGCTCCCGCGACCCCTGCAAAGGCGGAGGCTGTCGAGGTGGGCGCATCCGGCGAAAGCTACGAGTGAGAAAAAATGGCGACTAGCGAGATCCTACTGGAAGAGGCGCCTTACGTCAACCTGACCACCAAAGGGCGAAAGACAGGGCTGCAACACAGCGTCGAGCTATGGTTCGTCTTCGAAGACGGCAAACTACTCTTCCTAGCCCACGAAGATTCCCATTGGTGGAAGAATATCGCGAGGAACCCACGGGTGGAAATTGAAGTTTCCGAGATTCTCTTCCAGGGAAATGGAAAGCTTGTCCAGGAAAAACTCGACCATGTGTTCACACTTTTCCGGAAAAAGTACGGAGCCAGCCAAGTGGAAAGATGGTACGGCGAAAAAAGGGGCCGAAGAAAGAGTGTTGAAATAGAACTGGAAAAAGTTCTCGGAAAACGGCCGATCTCCAAGCACTCCCTGGAGATAACGGCGTAGCAATCCAAGGCCACAGAGGAAGCCAAGAATGGCCTACGGTCTTGCAGAAGGCCTCAGAAAAACCCGCATCAAGCTTGGCCGAAAAAAGAAGTCTCAAGCAGTAGTAGTCGGTACGTTCGGAAACCATTTCATCATGAACGAGGCCCTGGGAAAGATTCGCGAGCTAGGCCTCAAGTTCGACGTACAGAAGGATCACATTGTGACCATTCAACTAGGCAAGAACACTCCCGAGCTGGCTGAGAGAGTCCGCAAAATTATCCGGGACCACTACGGGTACGTGGAGCCTCTCTAACTCTTTCACCATTCTATAGCTTTAATCGAAGCCTAGGCCATCCATTAATACAACATGCCCCTCTCGTCCTACGCCCTAGTATCGTTTGACGTGGACGGGACGATCTTCCGGCGGGCAGCATTGACAACTGCTGCAAAAGCGCTCGGGATAGGTGAGAGGTGGGACGGCTACGACGAAATGTACCACCACAACCGAATCAGTTTGAAAGAATGTCTAGACAACCAGTACAAGCTTCTCTCGGGACAGCGTTTGGACGATGTGCTCCGAGAAGTATCCAAGGTAGACGTAATCGGGAACATCAGGGAGACCGTTGTAAAGCTTCAAGGCCACGGACTCGGAGTGATTCTCCTAACCGACAACCCTGATTTTCTCTGCGCCTATCTCGTCGAGAGGTTCGGCTTCAACGGCTACGTCGCCTCAAAAGTAGCCGTCAAAGATGGCACTATCACAGAAGAAATCATGTCGCTACCCGACAAGAGGGAGGGGCTCAGAAAGTACTGCAGCTGGCTTTCCATTTCAGTGAAAAAATGCATTCACGTAGGCGACTGGCTGAACGATATTCCCGTCTTCCGCGTAGTAGGCCACTCGGTCGCACTGAATTCCAAGTTTGAAAGGGTGAAGAGGACCGCGTCACAAGTCTTGAACACAGACAATCTCCTAGACGTCTACAATCACCTTGCGGCTCTTGACCAGCCCAAACCAGCTCTCCAAATTCAGTAGATGAGCCTGTTACTCAGTTCCAACCTCGCTTTGTCCCGCAGAAAAGCACATTCTGTCATACCCCTCTTTTTCGCATTGAACAGGGCCAAGTGCTGTAAGTAGAAGGAGACGGCAATACTCTTCGGGAGAACATCCTTCCCCTCCACGGATATTCTGTGCACGTTGAACCCGGACCGGGACAACTCCTTGAAAAGCTCCCGAGTCTTCCCCTTCCCATAAGTGTCAATGCACAGAATAGTGTCTCGGTTGGGGTTCAGAGAGAAAAGCTGGGCGTGTCCGACCTGTTCTGGATACGCGGCAAAGGCCTTCGTCCCGAGAACCTCTTGAACCTTGCAGGCTCCGTACTCGGCAAGTGACCGGTCGATACCTGACCCGACGAAGAGACATAGCCCAGTGGTGGAGAGCTGGACGCTCCGAGCCCATTGCCTAGCCTTTTCGAAGCATGATTCCAGCCGAAGCCTCCCTGGCAACCGGCGGAGTAGGCCAGCACAAGCCAGTAGACTGGCTGTGAAACTGGCAGTACCTGACGTCAGGTTCCCACTTTTTCCATATTGGAGAGGTACCGAGCTGTCGCAGATTCTTGCCAGAGGACTCCCCAAGTCCGAGGTCACAGCGATTATCCTCTTCGCCTTTCCCCGAGCTCTCCTTACAACTTCGATGTTGGCCCTTGTTCGGCCGCTCACGGAGATGAGGACGATGCTCCTGTTTCGAACTCTGGCAAGATTGGTCGACAATTCGTAAGGGTCATCTGCCGACGCGAATCCCTTGGTCAGTTCTCGCGCAAAGACCGCAGCTGCGTAGGAGTCGCCTGAACCAACGAAAGCGGTGGTAGACGGGTTTGATAGGGCAACGGGATTCTTCCTGAGCCAGTCGAAGAACCTAACCAAGTGCTCAGGTTGACTCTTGATCTCTCGCTCCATTGCGGCAATGGACATGGTTTGTCCCCTCCCTTCTGCGGGCTAGGTGTTTGAAACTGCCGCTTTCTCAGACATTGAGCTTTTCTCGGCTTTAGTGGTCTTGGCGGCGAGGGTTTGTGCGTGGGCGTTAAGGATTCTGGAAGCTCAAATAAGAGCAATTCCCTGGGATGGTGGCCGTATCGAGGATGAGCAAGACGGTTTTCGATCCAGTAAAGTTCAAGGAAACTACTAGGCAGCAGTGGCAGGCCGCGGCCAAGGCCTGGAATAACTGGGGAGTGTTTCTGCGCCAGTGGCTTGGACCGGCGACTGAGGAGATGTTGGACATGGCCGGTGTGGTTGACGGTAGCAGGGTGCTAGATGTTGCGGCCGGTGCGGGTGACCAGACACTAGTCATTGCAGAACGAGTCGGGGCGAAGGGACATGTTCTCGCGACGGATATTTCATCGAACATTCTAGAATTTGCACGGGAGAATGCGCAAAGGACGGGCCTGAAGAATGTTGAGACCAGGGTCTTGGACGGGGAGGATCTGAAGTTGCCCGATGACAGTTTCGATGCAATTGTTAGTCGTCTGGGCCTGATGTACTTCCCACACCAGGAGAAAGCCCTGGCCGGGTTTCACCGTGTCTTGAAGAAGGGGGGAAGACTTGGACTGATCCTGTTCTCTGTTCCTGAAAACAACCGGTTTTTCTCCGGTCCCATAACGATTGTTCGCCGGCGTGCCAGTCTTCCGGCGCCGGGTCCGGGACAGCCCGGTCCATTCAGCCTGGCCAGCCCAGGAGTCATAGAGAATCTACTGGCTAGATCGGGGTTTAGAGATGTACAGGTGAAACGACAGAGTGCACCATTGAGAATGGAGTCTGCCGACGAATGTGTCCGGTTCATGCAAGAGTCTTTCGGCGCACTGCACCAGATGCTTTCTGGCCTCGGCGAGAAGGAAAAGATGGATGCCTGGGAAGAGATTCGCCGTGAACTGAGACAGTTCGAGAGTAATGGTCGGTTCACGGGTCCATGTGAGCTGCTTGTGGCTGGTGGAGCGAAATAGAGCCGTTGACTCTATAACGTATCAGCCAACAGGTAATCGGATTGACCTTTAGGTACAATTTGGTCAATCAGGAGAGCGGAATCTACCTGGCTGGTAGAATCAGTTAGTTCACTTCGGGGTGGATGGGTGAGGCTGCAATATTTCCATCTCTCTCCTCTAAGTCTAAGGTAGGCCGTTGGTTAGCTTTGGATGCAGGTTTGACTGAAGCCGGGCAGGACCCGTATGAGGTCGTAAGCGCCTTCCGAAGCAAGGAAAGGACTCAGATGATCGGCTCAATTCGAGACTTTATTGAAGAAGCCCAGAAGAGGGCGAAGCTGAAAAACACACCAAGCCGGGAGAGAGTGAAATGGATGAACCTGGCGGGCAAGCTGATCTGGTACAAGGACCAGATTTTGAGGAGCATGACCCACGAGGCCATGGAGAAGGAGATTCTTGACTTGAAGAAGATAATTAACTCTAGGAACAAGTTTCCACCCTCATCTTCGCCACCGAACACTCCTCGAAGAATAATCCGTGGACCCGGAAAGTCCATACAGGCGGCAAGGAGCCGAAAACCTACTCCCGCAATATCTACACCAAGTCGACGCTAGTCCAGCGGTACACAATCCCCATGTGTCAATCCTGGTCCTCCCGGTAGACTCCCCCGGAGTAGGTCCAATGCTTTCCGCACTTTTTGCACAGGAGCTTGAACCCGGTTCGGTAAGCTCCCTCTCGGACCTCGCCCACTATAACCAACTCTCCGCTACAGGAGCATCTTGGACTCGGACCCGACATGACGAGACTTGACTAGCCCGCGGTTTCTGTTAACTCTTCCTCGATCATTACGCCCTTTGCCTTGCTCTCAGTTGAGCTGAGTCTCTGGTCAATAGGAGGAACTCTGCGAAACATTAGTTTCGCCGCGAAGGCGAGAATTCCGACAGTCAGGAAGAGAACTGGCGCGATGTAGTCGGCGAGAAGGAATCCCACCGGCCAGACATTATTAGTGAACCATTCCTGCATGAACCGGTTCGACATGTATTCAGAGGAAAGAGCTGCAAGCAAGCCGGCACTTATCGCAAACTGAACCCCTATGATGGCGGCGAAGCCGTTTCTACTAATGCCAACGCGCCCTAGACCAACCGCTCCCACCACCTTTTCCACTTTCGATTTTGAATTAGGGATAAGCACCGAGCTCAAGGCACCCATTGAGACGAAAATGGCGGCTGTGAGAGCAGCCCAACGCACTCCTTGAGTTATGGCATCGTTGAACACGCCGATGATCGCCGCGGCTAGAGGGGTCCCAACGATCACTGCCAAGAACCGTGCTGACAAGCTGGCCCAGTGCTAGACCGATGCCGACGCCGTAGACTACGAGAACAGGATAGAAGTAATAGACAGGGTTCGATACGGTAGTGACCTGTGAGAGGCTGAAGATAGCACTTGCCTCTAAGACCATTCCTATCGTGATAATCCATTTTGGCCCGATTCTATTGGAGAGCAATCCGGCGAGGGGTGCTGTGAAGAAGAGTGATAGGGCCAGGGGAAGGAATGTTATCCCGGTATCAATTGCGGATAATCCTCTCACGACCTGCAAGTAGATTGAGAGGAAGAAGATGACCGCAAACTCACCCATGGACACAATTGCAACGGTAATGATTCCATACCGGAACCCACGGAATTTCAAGAGGCCGACATCGAATAACGGGTCCTTGCCGTCTCGTTGACGGCGGCGTTCGAACAATCCAAAAACAACCAGTAGGACTAGTCCGGAAATGATGGAAAACGCGGGAAGTGAGAGATTAGAGAGTGGCCAATTGAAACCTGCGAGAGTAAACGTCTCGTTGGGAACAAGCCATCCGTATGTCTGAGCCTCAATGAACCCGAAAAGCAATGCTGAAAGGGAGAGAGAGATGAGAGTCACTCCAGCATAGTCCGTTGAATAGTTCGGGTTCCTCAACCGAGACTCTTTAATCAGCAGCAAAGCACCTATTATTGCGATTGCTCCCACCGGGACATTGATGAGGAAGGCCAATCTCCAAGTGTAGTATGTGGTAAAATAGCCGCCAACGATCGGTCCCACTACGGCCGCGCCTCCCGCTACTGCCCCCCACATGCCGAACGCGACACCCCTCGCCTTTCCCGTGAAGGTGGTGGTTAGGATTGAGAGAGTGGACGGGGACGCCATAGCCGCGCCGAACCCTTGCAGTCCACGGCCAACCAACATTGAGGAGAGGTTGCCTGAGACCCCGGTGATTACCGAGCCGGCAACGAACATTACTACTCCGCCGATGAAGATACGTTTTCTTCCGAACTCGTCGCTCAACTTCCCCCAAGTCAGGAGAAAGGTGCCGAAGACCAGCGCGTAGAGAGAGGTTATCCATTCAAGGTCCTTAACCGAAATCTGGAACTCCTTCAGAATCGACGGAAGGGTAACACTCACTATGGTTGCGTCAATGACGATAATCGCTAGTGCGAGGCTCAGTAAGGCCAGTATCAGAGCCTGACGCAGGTTTATTGTATCAGACCCGGACTTGATTTCTTCATTCGGTCTATCTTTCAACAATACGGTTGGGGTAGTACTGCCCGGTTTCGCCGTCATTTTCTAATTCTCCTTCCCGAAAGTGTCCAAAACTGACTCGCGCCTCACTATTTAGACGCCCCAGTCATTTAGATGGCCCCAGCCGTTGGATTCCCCTTGCAAATCCGATAATTCTCAATACAAGCAGTATACTTAGTATAGCTTATAAACAGGTAAGGGAGTGGAAGTATAGTTGTGAAGGCGCAGTTGCAAAAGACCTCATCCAACAAGGAGCTTGACTCTGACGGACCTAGACTGGGCCCTCCCGATGTGAAGTTTGCTCAGTGTCCCATCAAAACTGTTGCTCTCGGAGCCTTGGGAAAAAAATGGACAATGTTGATGCTGCGGGATATCGGGTTCCGCAAGGTAGACCGGTTCAACCGACTTCTCGAATCAATTCCCGGCCTCACCCCAAGGGTCTTGTCGATGCGCTTGAAGGAGCTTGAGAAAGAAGGAATCATCGAACGCACCGAGACTAGGAACTCTCCGGTGGTCGTGCGGTGGGCCCTTACGGAGAAGGGGAGGGATACGCTGCCCATCTTGGTTCGCCTGATCGCTTTCGGTTCGAAATGGTACCCCGAAGTCGTCTTCGAGGACAAGACCCCACGAACGTTAAGCGAGCTGTTCACCAGGCCAGAGGCCAGGCAAATCATCAAAGCCTACACCTGAACGAGGAGAACAGATGAGCATAAGCCAAGGGATTTCCAGGAGAATCTCTTTGGACAGTCTTCAGACCGGACAGGTTTCCTACATTCAACGTGTTCTTTGAGATTGTCCAAGGGCGTACGGACAGGCGAGCCTTCACCCGACCCAGAAACTCTGAGAGCGCCTTTGTGTCAACTCCATTGCCTAGTACTGCTTTCGGACCGAGCAGGCGACTAATCGTTTACCAGACCGTTCAAAGCTTACGGCATGGCCGGCAGAATTTCCGTTGATGAGAACGGTCTTCTCGACGCTAGTCTCGTCACCCAAAATCTCGGCCTAGTACGTAGGAAGTCATCGTCGTCGCCACAATGGCGGCCTATGGAGTTACGTCCGTTTCTAGTCGGTGTCCGAAGAATATTGGGAGGACCCCTTCCACCACGTCACGCAGCACTACGCTGCTTGTAACCCATCCGAATATGGTCTCGCACTTCTTCCTGTTTCTTCGTGCCCGAACGCGGCTCCAAGCCACCGTGCTCTATTGCCCCAAAACATCCTGCTTTGAACCGGAATCGTCCAGAATCAGCCCAAATCAACAATCCAAGCCCGCGATTCTACATCACTGCTCGATCCTTAGGGACTCAACCCGCTTTCTTGGCAGCTTTCGTCTCGCCAAAAAAGCCCGTTTCAAGCCATGATCGGCTAGACTCGCCCAGAAACCTGCTTGGACAGAAACCCTTCAAACGGGAAAAAAGTATGGCCCAACCCATCCTCAAGACGTGAGACACTCGTTCCAGTATTACTCCACGGTAGCATCAGGGTTCGCCGCTTCGTCAGCCTGCTCCAGTCCCTCAGTCCCTTCAGCCTTCACGTCCAACACGTTCTTGATCTCCCGCTTCATAGCCGCCACCTCATGGGGCAGGTTGAAGTAGTCAGCAAAAGTAGCAGTAGTCCGCAGCATCTTCGTCCTCCCCAACTTCTCATCACTAATCAAATCCATATCCTTCAACTGTTTCACATGCCCATAAGCCAACTTCCCCCGAACCCGGACCACATGAGCCTGGGGAACAGGCTGCCGCAACGCAATAAACGACAAGGTCCGCAAAGGTCCAGGAGTCAACAACGGCCTGTTAGCCAGCCTCTTCACCTCCCGCGCAAACTCCCCCTTCAACTGCATCACAAACCTGCCATCAGGCAACTCGAAAACCTGAATCGGACTATCCACACTCCTAAACCGCTCAGCCACAGCCTGAGCCACCACCCTAATCTTGTCCTCCGACCTAGCCCCGATAATCGACCCAAGAGTCTTCAAATCCAACGGCCGCCCTGATACATACAACGCAGCCTCGCACAGCTGCTGTTGAACCAGCGGGTTCTTGGGAGGAGGACTAGTCGTTGCCTGGGCTTCCATCAATCCTCAACTCAATCCCAATGTCCCCAAACTCCTGGTCCTGAAACAACGCCACCTTCCCCTCCGCCGCCAGGAACAATAGCATGATGAACATCCTAACAGCCTCTAACACGTCACCCTTTCCCAACAACCAGAGAAAGGACATTCTCGAACCCTTCCTCCCCTCTCGCAACAGCCTGGCGAAAAAAGCCTTGATGTTGTCCTCAATCTTCACAAGGAAATCATCCACCTGCTCAAAAACCTCCGGGGTCCGCGAGGCCAACTGGGCCGATTGGGGCAACAACCTCTCAGCCTTCAAAACATCCAACAAGCCCTTCAACACCTCATCCAGCGACGTAGTCGTGTACTCGTATCTCAGAGGAAAAACCAGGGGGGGCGGCACATAGTCCGTCGGTCTCGCCAAGGGAGGCTTAGGAGGCTCCTCCATCTTCAACACAAGCTCCGACTTCATCCGTAACAACACGGCAGACGAGAGCAGTGCAGTACCAGAGACGGAGAAGTCGATGAAACCCCGAGCCTTCATCTCACCCATCAACCCCCCCAGCAAACCTGCCAAGTTCACATCCCAAGGCTTCACCCGGTAAAGGTGTAGAAGGTCGAACAGAACAGCGTAGGGCTGCTTCAACCAGAACTGTTCAGGACTAGCCACTAGTCAACAATCCCCTTGGCCGGCAGCGAAACCACCTGGCTCATCCCATTCTCCGAGTAGACCCCGTAGACCCGTTCGGCACGGGAGATGGTAGTATCCTTGAGGGAGATGACAATGAACTGAGACCCCTTACTCCTGGAACGAACAAGCGTCGCCAACCGTTTAGTGTTAACCACATCCAGGTGAGCATCAATCTCATCCATCACATAGAACGGCATAGGGTGAATCTGCTGCAAGGCCAACAAATAACAGACAGTAGCTACCGATTTTTCACCGCCACTCGCACTGTTCATAGTCAGCTCAGGCTTACCCGGAAACTGCAACAGCACATCCAAACCCCCATCAAACGGGTTATCAGGGTTCTCCAAAACCATCCTCCCATTCCCAGCCTCACTAGTCATCTCTCGGAAGAGAGCCTGGAAAGTATCGTTAACCCTGCTGAAAGCGATCATGAACGTGTCCCGCTTCTTCGTCTCCAGCTCATTCATGAAATCCACAATCGCCAACTTCTCCCGCTCCAACTCGTTAATCCGAACCGACAACTGCTTGTAGTTACCCTTCAACTCCTCATACTGCTCAACCGCCAGCTGGTTAACAGCCCCAATACCATCAAGCTCCCCCTGCAACGCACGCTTCAACTCCTCGGCGTCTCCCAGAGCCTCCGGGACCACACTCTGCTCCAGCTCATATCCGAGACTCGCAAGCTGAGACCTCCAAATCGTCAGCTGAGCCTCAACCTCCCTCAAACCCCCCTTCAACTCGGACACGCTCGCATTGAGAGGGTCCATCCGATCCAGGAGCAACCGGAGGCTCTTCTCAATCTCGACGAACTGGCCCTCAAACCTCTGCCGCTCGGCACCCACAGCCCCGAGACTATCCACCAGCCGACCCTTCTCCACCTCCAACCCCTTCAAGCCTCCTTGAAGCTCTTCCACCCGCTGGCTAGCTTCCTTCAACCTAGCCTCCTCTTTCCGTATCTCCGCCTCCAACGACCGAAGCGGTATCCGGACTTGCTCAAACCCAGGCCTCAAAGTATCCAAAGTCGACTGGTGAGACGACAACCTGCTCTCCACATCCAACTTCTCCCGCAACAAACCCTCCATCGCCGCCACAGCCCTATCTCTCTCCTGCTCCAGCCCACCGACCGCTCCCCGTCTAGACTCGACCCTCAGCCTAGCCCTCTCATCCTCTAGGGCTGAGAGGCGACGTTTCATCTCTCCCTGCTTCTCCGTCATCTCATCGAGGAACTGCTTCTCCCTTTCCATCGAGCCCTCCAAAGACTCAACCCTCCTGCGCGTCCCTAGCAATGCAGCCCGGGTCCGTTCCAGGCTCTTCCTCGCCACCTCCACCTCTCTAGCCAAAGCTTCCCGCGTCTTACCCGTCCCAACCTGGTCCTCCCGCAACTTACCAATCTCCACTTCTATCCTGTCAACATCGCTCCTCTGCTTCTGAACCACCGACTCGAGAGACTTGACAGTCTTTTCCAGACTCTCCAGAGCCGTCAGGCGGGGGACTATCGTGGAAATGTCAAATGGCGCCCGGTAGTACCCGCTCTCCAAACCACCTCCCGGCTCATACAAGTCGCCAGTAGTAACAACACACCGCTGCCCCGCCGCAGCAGTGAGAAACGCAGTCCTCTGGTTGGTGGCCATGAGTGTATCCCCGAAAACAAAATGGACAGCCGGAAGAATCACCCTGTCCGACTTTACCACACTAGCCACCGGTCCAATAATCCCTGGCGTTTCCCTTCTGTCCCCGTTCGCCTCCCTCAGCTCCAAGTCTTCCAAGGGAATGATCTTGACCCTACCCAGTTTGGTCCTCTTGAGGCTCTCCACACACCTGATCGCCACCCCCAGGTCCTTCACTACGAGAGCCCGCATCCATCCAGCACTAGAAGCCTCCACTGCCTTGCTGTACTCGTCGTTGAACCTGACAAGCTCGCTGAGCCGGCCTACAACTCCCTTAATCGCCCCCTCATCGGCCATATCCTCAATCTTCTGGAGAGCCCGCTCCTCGGCCTGAAGATTCTCAGCCAGGTTCTTTTGGGTGTTGAACTCGACCACAGTAACCCGAGCTTTTTTCGCCACCTCCAAAGCATCCTCGATATCCTTCTGCCGGGTTGCCCTAAGCGCGGCGTATTCCTTCGCCCGTTCTTCGATTGTCCCTAGGCGCTTTTCTTCTTCCTTCTCCAGGCGTTCCATTTCCCGGATTCGTTTCTTCAACTCCTCCCCCAGCTGAGCAAACTCCTGTTGTCGCGAGACTAGAGTCTGCAAATGTCCCGCTGTCAGGTCTAGCTTTGTCGAACTCCCCCTGCTCGAGGCCGTTATCCTGGACAGTTCCTTGCCCAACTCGTCGATCTCCTCCTGGATCGAGTCAAGCTTCTCGGTATCCTCGGCCAACGATTCCCTAGAAGACTTCAAGTTGGAACTGAGCTTCTCGACGGTAGCGGTGGACTTGGCGAATTCTTCTTCCAGACGGGAGTTCTGGGCTGACAAGCTGTGAATTGAGCTGGTCAACTGTTTGATGTTGGCTTCCATCTCTCCCATCTCCTTCAAGAGAGAGGCTTGTTGTTTGACCCGTGTCGCCAGAAGCGTCTTGGCCGTTTCAGCTTCCGCCTTTACCTTGACTATTTCACTACCAGCTTCGGCAATTTTCCTCTCAATATCAAAAAGTTCCTGGCTCCCCTTCGTCACAGTCTTCTCTTCGAAACGCCGCCTCTCATCCTCAACCCCTGCCCGTTGCTCGTTTAGCTGGTCCCGTTCCCGCCGCACACCCTCCAGTCTGGCCTGCTCCTCCTCCAAGCCGTGAAGAGCCGCAGACCTCTTAGCCTCAAGGCCGGCAATCTGCCCTGAGAGAATTCGAGCCTGCTGTCGGGCAATCTCGCTCCTGAGAAGGCTGTACCGGAGAAGGTTGTTTCTCTCCAGTTCCAGCTGCTCTATCCTGTTACGGACCTCGTCAACCCTGGCAGCCGCCACCTTCAGGTTCAAGTCCGCAGCCTGGAGCTGTTCCTTAGCCTCTGCCTTCTTCGTCTCGAAGACCCCTATGCCGATCAGGTCCTCTAGAATCCGCCTCCTCTCCTCCGTCCCTATCTCGGCCAACCGGGTAATGGCATGCTGAGCGATCAGGTTGAACCCGGAAACCTGGATGTCTGCTGAGCTCAGAATATCCTGGACCTGCTTCCGGGACAAGCGCCTACCGTTAAGCCGGTAGACACCTTCCCCTCCTTTGGAGAACTCCCGGGAGACAGTAACCAGGTCCGACTCAACCGGAATCTTCCGGTCGCCATTGTCAAACTGGACCGCCACATAGGCCGACCGCGAACCCTCCCCCTGGGACTTGTGGACCAGGTCGGAGAGGCTCTGGCCCCTGAGCTCCTTCGGGCTCAATTCTCCCAACGCAAACTTCAACGAGTCCAGAATGTTCGACTTTCCAGAACCATTGGGTCCCGTGACTACGGTGAAGCCTCTATCCAGGCCTATTGAGACCTTCTTGCTGAAGGTCTTGAAGCCCCGTATGTCTATTCTCTTGATGAACACCAAGGCTGCAAGCTCTGGAACAGAGTCGTTACGAGGCTTGGCCAGCACTCAGGAATAAAAGCCCGTTCAACCCATCGCTGCCCAGGCTCACCGGCCGAACCGCCTGTTGCGCCTCTGGTACAACCTAATTGCCCGCAAGAAATCTATTCTGCGAAACTCAGGCCAGTACACATCCACGAATACCAGCTCGCTATAGGCGGATTGCCACAGGAGGAACCCGCTCAGCCTTTCCTCTCCTGAAGTTCGAATGACAAGGTCAGGGTTTGGGTTGGGAAGGTGAGCTGTGTAGAGGTACTTGTGAAACGTGTCCTCGTCTATTTGTTTCAAGGTAATATTTCCCTGACTGATATCCTCCACAATCTTCTTGGTGGCGTCAACGATTTCCGCCCTTCCAGTGTAAGCGATTGCCACGTTGAGAAAATGGCCATCATAGTCTTTGGTCTCGTTCTCCAGATCCACTAGGACGTTTCTCAAGCCCTCGGGGAGAAGATCTATTCTGCCGAGGGTCTTAACCCGAACCCGCTGAGAATGGAGCCGCTTATCCTTTCGGAGCTTCTGAGCCTCCTCCTCCACGATCTTCAACACCGCGTTTACAGGGTGAGGGTCTTGATCCCGTATTCCAGGCACCAGTCCAGAACCTCCTCACCCACTTTCGCCCCGACAGAATGCCCATCCTTGGCTTTCAGCGCTCTCTCCCAGGCCCAACGCCGGTTGCCGTCGAGGATTATGCCCACGTGCTCGGGCAAAGGCTGCCCCTTAACCTGCTGGGTCAACCATTTCTCATAAGCCGTGTAGACCCCTGCGATTCTCAGAACGCTATCCAGCATTATTCTTGACCTCCGAGGTGTCCTTCTCGACTTTTACCAGTTGTGCAGAGGATAGTGCCTGGCTGCAGGAACAGCTCCTTCTGCTCTCTGGAATACTCTCAATTGCCAGTATGAGAATCTTATTCAGGATTCGGCCCGAATCTCGCCCTTTCTCCTCCACTTCCCTTGCTGAGAGGGTCTGCTGGAGTCCAGCGGCCATATTGGAGACAAAGCATACTGTGGCGTAGCAAATTTCCAGTTCCCTTGCGAGAAACGCTTCGGGTGCCCCGGTCATCCCTACCACCCCACAGCCTAGCCTTTCCAGCATCCGTATCTCGGCTGGAGTCTCATACCTAGGCCCTTCGGTGCAGGCCATGACCACACTCTGGCCAGTCGTTTCTCCAAGGTCTACGGCTGCCTGGACAAGGCTCTTCCTCACCGCCGGGCAATAGGGTTCAGACATGTCCACGTGCGTTACCGGCGAATCATCATGGAAGGTATTGCGTCGAGACTTCGTGAAATCGATCAAGTCCATGGGGATAACTATCCTTCCCGGTTCAAGCTCCTTCTCTATTGCTCCCACGGCGTTGGTTGCGACTATTCGTTCCACCCCTAGGCTCTTCAGGCCCCACAAGTTTGCTCTGTAATTCACCCTGTGAGGCGGGACGGTATGGTCTTGGCCATGCCGAGGGAGAAAAACCACCTGTCTCCCCTTCACCTCTCCAAGGGTTAGCGTGGGAGTGGGGCCATACGGTGTTCCGATGATCTTCTGGTCTCCCTTGAGAATTGATCTTACTCCTGACCCGCCGATTATGGCGATTGAGATTTTCATTCTTCTTCGTCTCCCATGAGAGCGCCCAACTCCTCCAAGGATACCTTGCCACTTTGGCTCAGCTTCTTCTTGGCCAACTCCTTCAAGCTCTCCCTGTACGCTTTCCCCTTCTCTCTCTGAGAGATTCTCTCAGACTGAACAGTTGCGGTTCTGAGCGAAGTGTATTTGCGGCCGACCTCCATGGATTTCAACCGGACCTCGTCCAGAGCCTTTTTCTCTTCTTCTTGTTTGACCCTCAACTGGTCGAACTTTTCTCCCACGCTGACAACCTCCAAGTGGTACTGCTGGCTCTGGGCTGCCAAGTCTTGGATCTTGGCGTGAATCTCATCTGCTTCCTTCCGGTACTTTCCAACATCTTCAGAGAGTTTCTTGGTCTTTCGGTGGGCTCCAACCTTACCTTCTAGGACCCTGACCTTGTTGAGCAATTTTTTCTCTTCATCCTTGTCAAGGGGCGAGGTCTGGATTTCCCATTCCAACTCGGCCATCTGACGTTCCGCTCGTGACCCTTCATCTGAGCCCCGGGTTCGCTTGGCCAGGTCCCTTAGGCTGACGAGGCTTTGCTTGGAAGAGTCCCTAAGCTGATCCCTGGTTTTCTTGAGAGCCCTTACGGTTTCGTTCAGTTCGTCTCGGGTCTTGCGTAGAGTTTGAAGTTCTGTGCGGAGGTTGCCGATTTTCGTCCGAGTCTCGGCCATGTCGGAGAGAATCTTTCTTTCTTCGTCTCTTAGACGGTCACGTTCGTCTGCCAACTCTTCAAGGCTGTCCAACTCTTGAGATTCCTGCCCTTGGTAGGGGCGACGAAAGCCTGATTGACTTCACCCTTATAGACGTTCAATAGGGGACCACACTGATGAGTGGACATGGCAAGATTCGCAAAGTGGGAAGCCGACTCGTTCTGGTCGGAACAGTGCATGTGGACCCGGCTAGTGCGGCTCTGGTTCGGGAGACTGTTCTGAGGCTCAGGCCTGAAGTCGTGGCACTGGAGCTCGACGCTGACCGACTGAACGTTTTGCAAAACCCAATGTCATCTCGGCCTAGCTTCTCAGCGGGCCCATCCTTCCTAGTTATGGCTCTGCTGGAACGTTTTGCGGGGCAGCTGACTGGGTCGGTCCCAGGCTTGGAGATGCTTGAGGCAGTCAGAACAGCCCAGACCGTGGGGGCGAGGGTTGAGCTGATTGACAGACCGATAGGTGCTACCATTGCGGGACTCAAAAAGTTGCCCTTGCGGGAGAAAGTGCGAATTGGAATTGATGGGCTCGCAAGCCTAATTCTACTGCCTCTCGGGGGGGTTGATCTGTCCGGGCTCATGGAGGCAGTGGAGAGTCAGCTAGACGTATTCCGAAGCCGATACCCGAGCCTGAGCAAGCTTTTACTAGACGACCGGGAAACCTACATGGCTCGTAGTATCAAACGAATCTTGGACCAGTCACAGGGAAAGGTGATAGGGGTCGTCGGCTTCGGCCACCTAGCATCACTGGCTAAGGCGGTTGAGGGCTATAGAGAAGAACCGGGTTATTCTACCAGCCTCAGGTGGACCGTTGGAAGCGGCTAGATTTTACTCTCACGTTTTGCGAGAGCTCCTATGCCCTACTTTCTAACAGTCATCTCCCATTTCGAAGGAATAATCGGTCGTTTCCCGGTTTGACGAGTGAAGCTTGCCAAACCCCATCAGAAACGCAACTTCATTCGTGCCATACTAAGCCATTTTCAGCCGCAGACATATTCCGGGAAAGCCAAACTCTCGGAGGAGACTGGACCGCTCTTGCATAACAATACTACCCTGACGAATGACAGCTTCCTCGTCAACTCTAGGAACCATGTCCGCAATTAGGGTCCAATCTGACTCGTGAGGCCTTTGACCAAGAAGGCGAGTGCCTGGTTGATCTTCCCCTGCTTCTCTCCTCCGACCGTGTAGATGTGCAGTTGAATTAGGGAATGAGTGGCTGTTTCCCTTCCCCTCGGGTGCGATTTGAAGTAGAGATTCGGAAACCTGCGTTGCGCGTTTTCCAAGAGTGGGGCCAGAGTCGATTCAACTATCCCGACCAGATTCACGTATGCTTGGTGAGGAGCATAGCCTCCGAAGCTTCTCAGAATTGGGATAATTGAGCTCTTGAAAATTTCCTTCATCTCTCGTGGAACTCCTGGCAATGAGACGAGCGTGGTCTGGCCTAGCTTCAGTAGTACACCGGGGGCGGTGCCAGCAGGGTTTGGAAGCGGCTCCGCTCCCCTCGGAAGCATGGCCATCTTTTTTCGAGGCTGAGTTAGCCTCATTGGCTCATCCATTCGCTCGTATCTTTTTCTGATGAGTTCGAGGGCCCTTCCGTTCAGCACCAGTGGCCTTCTGATGGCTATAGACAGTCCCCTTAGAGTCATGTCGTCGTGAGTGGGACCCAAGCCGCCTAGGGTGACCAGGAGTCTCGGGGTTCTCTCTAGGGCCTCAACGATTCCCACGGGAATCGAGTCCAGGGAATCTCTTACGAGTGTGATACGTTGAAGACTCCATCCGAACGTGTTGAGTTGCCGGGCTAACCAGTTAGAGTTAGTATCCAGGGTGTGACCTATCAGGAGTTCATTGCCGATGGAAAGCACTTCGACAGTATTCTTCGATCTATTCAAGTCCAGGGAACCGGGGAAGTCAACTCTTTGCGGCAGCTAATGAGAGTACGGCAGCGAGGGCGCCAGAGAGTGACCGCCTTGTATTATCGGCGAAGCCAACCACAATCAGGTCGTTCTCGGACAAATCGAAAAGCCCGCGTAATCGCTTGTCCTCCCTAGGCGAAAGGTCAGCTGCGTCCCGGTTATCCGGTGGAATAACGAGCCTGCCCCTTTGGACAGCGATTGTGATCGACCCCTGCGCACCCGACCTTACCGCTTCATCTCTCTGAGGGATGCCAGTCATGCCAGACCGGTATTTCTCCCCGAGATGAATCGCAGTTGCGGATTTTCCTGGAACCAAATCGCTTTCGTCTAGGGATTGAATCTTTCGGATAGACAATTCGGCTAGAAGACTGTGAAGACGTGTTTTCCCTCGAATGGATAGTCTGACTCCTGTTTCATTGACCTCGACAATTCCTTGCTCTCCAAGCCTCTCTAAGAGACCACGGGCTACTCCATCATTGATCTCGAGGGCCTGAGCTAAGGCTCTCCGGCCTAGGGGCGCCTTCTGGTCGATCAATATCAGGGCGTTGAATAGTTGGAGAGAGGTTAGCTGCGGCAGGGGCCCTCTCTGACCTCTTCTCCAATTCCCGAGCATCTCCTCCAGCATTAGAGCCCTTGTGGAAACATATTCGGCCGAAGTTAAACTATTTCCAACTCTGCATCTGATACAACGAGGGATTGTTGCCGGAGAGGACACTTGGACAGTCTTTTTGAACGGCTTGGAATTTCCCCGGGACAAAACGTCCTAGACGTCGGTTTTGGGCTTCCCAGCGAACTATATGCGATTTCAAACCTGGTAGGTCGTGAGGGAATGGTATATGGGGTCGAACTTGACAAATCGCGCTTCGAGACCGCTCTTGGGCAAATCCAAGGCACAACCAATATTCGAGTCATGTCTAGCCGCTTCCACAAGATCCCCCTTTCGAACGAGTCCGTTGACCTGGCCCTTTTCAAAGGCGTTCTCCATGAAGTGCCGATTGTCTCTCAAGCCCTTCGCGAAGCGGGTAGGGTCTGCAGGAGGACAGGCAAAATCGCTATCGTTGACTTTCCGGCCTTCCCAGAGAACTGGCTTAGATGGTCAAACCTAAAGTGGCGATTGCAACGTCCTTGGAGGATTTTCGCATTATCCCCTGACAAGCATGCTGGCTTTTCCAGAACCGAGCTTCTCTCTTTATCTAGAGGACTCGGGCCTTTCCGCGGAAAAATACGAAGATAATTTTCTTCAGGGCGGCTTTTCTGGGCATCGCGTCCCGATGTTTCTCGCTACGCGAAAACTCACTGAGCTTTGTAACTAATCTAGTTAGTTTACCGATTCCTTACTTCTTCGTAAGCCACCATTTAAGATACTCTTTCTGGCGTCTTTTCTTTTCCTCATCAGCCGACTCATGTGACTGAAACATCTTTTCTCGGCCCTGGAGAAGGTCTTGCTGGGTGAAGGTGAGACCGCAACTCTTGCAGGAATATTGCTTGACCGTGGGATCATAAGTCAAGTTCCCACCGCACTCCAAGCAATAGTTGGGCATTTCTCCCTCTAAAAGAGGCGGGCTCGTTGCGAGCCAGATAAGGTTTCGGTTACTGAAAGTCCGATTGACGATGTCGAAACCGGAGAACGGTTAATATGTGAAACCAGCAGGGCTTCAAGAGCGAAACAAATTGCCTCAATCCCATAGGAACCTCCACAAGAAGAAACCCACCGGGGGAAAGAAAAAAGTCTGGAGAGGCAAGCGAGCCTTCGAGGCAGGGAGAGAGCCCGTTGAAACTGTTGTGGGAGAGACGAAGAAGAGATGGGCAAGAGGGTTGGGTGGAAACTTCAAGGTCAGGCTTGCCCAGTCCAACTGGGCCGTCGTTACAGACCAGACTGCTGGCAAGAGTTCGAATTCGAAAATTCTCCGAGTAGTTCGCAACCCTGCGAACGTGGACTACCAGCGTAGAGGCGTGATTACAAAGGGCGCAATTCTGGATACCGAGCTCGGACAAGCCCGAGTCACCTCACGCCCAGGCCAGCACGGCGTTATCAACGCGGTTCTTCTGGCCAAGTCCGGAAAGCCCTGACAAACTGGGGGTGGACACCCTGAAGCGCCCCGGGTTCACGGTAGTCTGGCCGTCCAACCTAGACAGTGCTAGGTCGAGAAGGCAGGGCAGGAAACTCGCCGTGTCGAGAGCTGTACGGCAACCGAGCTTAAAGGAAATTCTTCAAGCAGCTATAACGCTGGGGCTGTCCCCCGAGACAGCCGAAAGAGCGGCTTCTCCAGGGCTGCACTGGGAAAAACTTGGCAATATCACAATGAAAAAGTCAGGGAGCAAACCATCCATGTTGAAGTCCATCGCTTCGGAAATCGTTAGGGTCCGGCAGAAAGAAGCTCAGGCTGCCACAGAGCCTAAACGAGATAAACGGTAGAGTCCAGGCTAGTCTAATGAAGAGTTCTTCTTGTTAGGATACATTATGATCTTGCCGGACCTTCCCGATTTCATGAGAGCAAAGGCTTTGGAGAACTCGTCCATGCCGAACCTGTGAGTAATGACCTTTGACATGTCAACCATTCCTGCCTTAAGCACCTCTGCCGTCTGATACCAAGTGCTGAACAAGCGGCGTCCAAAGACCCCTTTGACCTTTGCATCTTTGAATACAATCCAGTTGGCCACATCCATCTCTACCGTCTTTGATGGAAGCCCGAAAAGAACCGCTGTTCCCCCAGGCCTCAAGGCTCGGAATCCCTGTTCATACGAGGGTTGAGCCCCCGACATTTCGAAGAACACATCTACCCCACGGCCGTCCGTGGCCTTCAGGATCTCCTCCTCCACTCGTTGGGTCGTCGCATCTAGGAGTCTCGTAGCTCCCATCCCCTTCGCCAATTTCAGCCTGTAATCGACAATGTCCACTCCGAAAATCTCAGTGGCGCCGTAAGACTTGCAGAGTCCAATAAGGCACGTCCCAATGGGGCCGCAACCGAACACCGCGACCTTCTTGCCCGATATTTCCGCCGCCGAAGCAGCGTGAACCGCATTCCCAAGGGGTTCCTGGGCCGAGGCAACTTCAATTGGAATCTTCCGGTCGTTACGCCAGGCGGTGTGTTCATCCAGCGCGTGGTATTGGGCGAAACAGCCATCCGTGTCTACCCCCCGGAGTTTCATTCTTTCACAGATGTGAGCGTTTCCGGTTCGGCATTGGAAGCATTTGCCGCAGAAAATGTGTGTCTCACCGGAAACGATGTCGCCCTCCCTCAGGTCAGAGACTTCCTTTCCCGCTTCCAAGACCTTGCCTGCGAACTCGTGACCCATCACAATGGGTGGTTTGACTTTGTCTCTGATCGATTCGTGCCAGTCGTAGATGTGCATGTCCGTTCCGCAGATCGAGTTGGCTTCGACTTCGACCAGGACGTCGCGAAGGCCCGGTTTGGGTTTGGGCCACATTTCGTATTCTGCGCCGGGGCCTGGTCTGGCTTTGACGATACTGTGCATCTCTTCCTTGGACGAATTGGCTGGCAAGTTACTTTTCACAGCCTTTCAACACCCTGTAAAATACTATTGGCGAAGAAGCAGGTTCCACCTGGCGCTATCTGTTTACTATTATTCTGTAATTGTTTGGGCTATTTCATCGAGCGATCTCGTGCAACCATCTCCGATGGGGTAAACCGTCATCAAAAAGATTTTACCCTAGTACGACCGACATTTTTCAGCTTGAGTCAAGAACCGGAGTTCCAGAGAGAGCCTCTTCAGAAGGCTTTGCGTCTAGAACTCGAAGGACTTGACCGGGACGACCTTCTATGGCGAATCAGGACTCTTCAAAGCCCTTCAGCTCCACACGCGAAAGTTGAAGGTAAGACTGTCCTAGTTCTTTGTTCGAACAACTACCTGGGACTTGCAAACCATCCCAAGCTTAAACAGGCCGCGGTGACCGCGACCAGAAAATATGGCGCAGGGTCCGGTTCTGTCCGTGTCATCGCGGGAACCATGGACCTGCACTTGAAACTGGAAAAAATTCTTGCAGACTTCAAGGAAACAGAGTCCTCCATAACGTTCCAGTCGGGCTATGCCACGAACCTCGGAACAGTCTCTGCCCTAGTGGATGAGCGAGACCTAATAATTAGTGACGAACTCAACCACGGCAGCATCATCGACGGCTGCCGTCTCACCAGGGCCGAGAGACGAGTATACAAGCACCGGGACGTAGGCGACCTGGAAAAACAGCTTCAGGACACTTCTAAGTTTCGCAGGGTGCTAATCATCACCGACGGGGTCTTCAGCATGGACGGAGACATTGCACCGCTCAAGGTCATCGTCAACCTGGCGGGGGAGAATCAAGCGATAGTCTACGTTGATGATGCCCACGGAGACGGGGTCCTCGGAGAGAACGGACGGGGAATAACGAACCACTTCCATGTGGAAGGACGGGTTGATGTGGACATGGGAACTTTCTCCAAAGCCTTCGGATGCGTCGGAGGCTACGTGGCCGGGTCCAAAGACCTCTGTACCTACCTCCAGAACAAGGTCCGAAGCTTCCTCCTCTCCGGCTCTCAACCACCCGCAATCCC
>WNGH01000870.1_pt1 | contig 27954 bp, 27 predicted proteins | sample 5400631 | NCBI WGS metagenome assembly WNGH01 (sample SAMN13153373, study PRJNA577476) | soil metagenome | isolation source: 115 cm soil or saprolite under Garry oak tree replicate 1 | place: USA:California | collected 2016-06-15
CTCTTACTCGCCGGCATACCAGGTGGCCGCGCAGGATACCACCGGCGCGGGAGATGTGTTCCATGCTGCCTTTGCGTACGGCATCTTGCAGGGTTGGCCGCTTCCGAGATTGTTGGATTTCAGTTGTGCGGCGGCAGCTTTGAACTGCACGGCCACCGGAGCCCGCGGGGGGATCAGGCCGATTGCGGAGATCGAAGCCCTCCGGCAAAAATGTCAGCGTTACCCTGAGGCTTTTCCGAAACAAGAACTGGAACGCGCTGGGATCGCTACTTAAAGGAATACTTGAATGTTCATTCCGCTCAAGGATTTGAATCCCCGCCAGCGCGTCCCGGTGATTAACACCTTATTGATCGTGGCCAACGTGGCCGTTTTCATTTATCAGCTTTCTCTCTCGGCGGCTGCCGAAAAATCCTTGGCGTATATGCTCGGGATGGTTCCCGCCCGCGTACCTCAACTGTTGGCCGGACGGGGTGGAACCTTTGGTGAAGCCTTTCTGCCGTTGCTGACCAGCATGTTTTTGCATGCCGGTTGGCTGCACTTGCTGGGGAACATGCTTTTCCTCTGGATTTTTGGCGACAATATAGAAGACTTCTTCGGCCATTTCCGATACCTGTTGTTTTACTTTGTATGCGGGATCGGCGCCGGCTTCGCTCACACTCTGACCAACCTGTATTCCACCGTGCCGGCGCTCGGCGCCAGCGGTGCCATCTCGGGAGTGATGGGGGCTTACATGGTGCTTTTCCCGCGCTCCCGGGTGCTCACGTTGGTTTTCATTTTTGTGGTTCAGGTACCGGCGGTGATTATTCTGGGATGGTGGTTTGTGCTGCAGTTCCTGGGCGGGTTGCAGGCGCTGGGTATGCGCAGCGCAGGAGGTGTAGCGTTCTGGGCGCATATCGGCGGATTTCTGATCGGGATACTGCTGGTGTCGGTCTCGAAAAAACGGCGATGATCCCAGGACCACAAGGCATGCGAGGATTCTTGCGGTAACGCCAGTCTAAGCGGGCCGGTCAGTTCTGGGCTTGGGCGCGCGCCGGGCCGCGCTTGGCGATGAAGTTAGCCAGCCAATCTCCGCTGGCTCGCGTGGTGAGCGTCCCGCCAAGATCTTGCGTGACCTGACGTTCCCGCAGGGCTGCGCGGACGGCCGCATTCATCTCGAACAGCGAAGTGCTTTCGGGATTGATGTTCCCCGACGGCGCCAGGCCGAGCCCCCCCGCAAGCTGGGCGCCCAGATCGCTGATGATGTCGCCAAAAAGATTGCAGGTCACGATGACGTCAAACTGGCTGGGGTCGCGCACCATCTCCATGGCCAGCGCGTCAATATAGAGGTGCCGCGATTCGATTTCGGAATATTCGCGGCGCATTTCGGCAAAGACGCGCTGCCACAGGTCGTGGGCGAAGGTAAGCGCGTTGGATTTGTCGCTCATGCACACGCGCTTGAGGCCGTTCCGGCGGGCATGCTCGTAGGCGTAGCGCATGATGCGTTCCACGCCTTTGCGCGTGTTGACGTCTTCTTGCACGGCGATTTCGTCCGGAGTGCCCTTCTTGAAGAATCCGCCGACCCCGGCGTACAGCCCCTCCGTGTTCTCCCGGATCACCATAAAGCGGATGTCGCGCTCAGTGCGGTCGCGCAGCGGCGTGAAGCGCGCGTCCAGCAGTTCGGTGGGGCGTGCGTTGACGAACAGGTCGAGTTTGAAACGCAGGCCAAGAAGAATCTCGGCGGCGTGCAGGTTCCAGGGAATGCGCGGATCGCCGAGCGCGCCGAGCAGGATCGCGTCGAACTCGTTGCGGAACATTTCCACCGCGCCGGCGGGAAGTGTTACCCCTTCTTTCAAATATTTTTCCGCGCCCCAATCCAGCTCGATGAGCTCAATTTTTCTGTTGCCTGCCTGGGCGGCCACACGCAAAACTTTGCAGGCTTCCGGGATAACTTCGCGCCCAATGCCATCGCCGGGGATCACGGCGATGCGGAAAGCGGAGCCGCCGCGCTTGGCGGGAAGATTCTTGTGAGGCTCTGAGCCGGGAGAACTCATTGACGGAGACGCTCCTGGTTTGTTTCTTTCCGCGAAGCCGTCGCGTGGGCACGCTAGCACGAGGACCGGCGCGTGGTCAACGCAGGCGGAGACGCTCGCGGCCACCCGTCGTTCATCCGCGCGCTCCCGCGGCGCCAGATTCGAGGTTGCGGCCCGACTCGATCCAGTAGACCCCGCCAAGCACCAATGCCCCGCCGAGCAGTTCATTCCAGGAGCCTTTTTCGCCGAGCCACCAGATGCCGAGGATCGTGGCGGTCACGGGCAGCAGGTAGCTGAACGCGCTCAACTGCGACGGCGGCATGTAGCGCAGCAACCAGAAGTACAGCAGGTAAGCGCCGGCCGAGCCGAAGACGGCCATGTAGGCTGTGGAGGCCCAGCTCTGCCAGCCGATGGCGCCCCAATGGGCAGCCGGGCCAATGCGCAGCGCTTCGACGACGGCCACCGGCAGGGCGATGATGGCGCCGAAGATTTGGTTGAAGGCCGTCATGGTGAAGGTGTCGTAGCGGGTGGCGACGCGCTTGCCGAGCACGGCGTACAGCGCGAAGCCGATCGAACCAGCCATGGTGATGGCGTCGCCGAGCAGCGTCGGCGAATGCGCGCCGAGGCCCTCCTCCGCAGCGAGCACGACGACTCCGATAAGCGCCACTCCCATGCCCACGACCTTGCGCATCGTGAGCCGCTCCAGGCGCATCGCAGACGCCAAGGCCAGAACGTAGATCGGTCCCATGCCGATAATCACCGCCGAGTGGCCGACCGAGGTGTAGCGCAGCCCGACGGTGAAGCAAACTTGGTTGACGCAAACACCGAAGAATCCCAGGTACGCGAAGACCCACAAATCGCGGAGAGAGAAACCCGACGGAGGCCGCGTTATGTGGGCCGCGAAGACGGGCGCCCGGCGGCAAATCAAATAGGCAGGAATCATGGCAACGCCGGCAAACACGACGCGAAATGAGGCCATGGTCAGCGGTCCGAGTTGGCGCAAACCGATTTTTGCGGCGATGAAGTTCAGCGACCACATCACCACGATCAGCGCTACGGAAATGGCGATGGCAGGGCTGCCGGGGCGGTTTTCGTTTGCAGTCGGAGGGGCCACCGGATCAAGTCAGCCGGACTTTATTGACGGTGCGGCGCTCGATCAGATCGAGGCGCGGCGCGAAGCCGATGCCGGGCCCGTCGGGAACGCGTATGGTGCCCTGCGGTGTGACGCTGACTTCCGGCTCGATGATGTCTTCGCTCCAATAACGGCGGCTGGCGGAGACATCGCCGGGGAGCGAAAAATTCGGCAGCGTGGAGAGGGCAATGTTGTGGGCGCGCCCGATGCCCGATTCGAGCATCCCGCCGCACCACACCGGCACCTGGTGTTGCTGGCAAAGGTCGTGAATGCGCCGCGCCACGGTGTAGCCGCCGACGCGCCCGAGCTTCACGTTGAGGATGCGGCAGGCGCCCAGTGCCAGCGCCGCGCGCGCCTGCTCCTCGGTGTGGATGCACTCGTCGAGGCACAGGGGCGTTTGCAGGAGCTTCTGCAATTCCACGTGCCCGTAGAGGTCGTCCCAGCCCAAAGGCTGCTCGATCATCATCAGGTAGTAAGCTTCCAGCTGTTGCAGCAGCGGGAAATCGGAATGGCGGTACGCGCTATTGGCGTCCACCATCAAGCGAATGCGTGGAAAACTTTCCCGAACGCGCGCCGTGGCGCTCACGTCCCAGCCCGGCTTGATTTTGATTTTGATGCGCTGGTAGCCGGCAGCCAGCTCTTTCTCAACAGCGGCGACAAGTTCTTCAAGGGTTCGCTTTATTCCGATGGACACGCCGCAAGGAATTTCCTGGATCGTGCCTCCCAAAAGTTTCCACAGCGGCACGCCTTTCCTCTTCGCTTCCGCGTCCCACACGGCGGCTTCCAGCCCGCCTTTGGCCATCGCGTGGCCGCGGACGCGCGCCAGCAAGCCCCACACCTCGGCGGCGCATTGGAATTCTCGTCCTTTGATTGCCGGCCACAGAAAATCGCGGAGGATGTGTGAAGCCGTCGCGATGGTCTCGGGGGCGTAGTAGGGCGTCTCCCCGGCGACGCACTCGCCCCAGCCAGTCACGCCGTCCACATCGGCTTCCACAAGAAGAATGCGGCGATGCGACGTGCGCTCGAAGCTGGTCTCGAATGGAACCAGCAGGTCCATGTGCAGCTCGCGGAGCGTGATCTGCCGAATCTGCATTTAGCCTTTCCGCTTCTGGGGCGGCAGATTTACCTCTCCGCGAAATTTCGAATCGAGAATGTACTTGAACCCCTGTCTTGACTGTGCCGTGGCGATCGCTGTGTAGCCGCGCGCGAACCAGTCTTCGAATTCTGACATCACGCGCTCCTGGATCCGGGCAACATCCGCGATGCTGACCGCCTTTCGGTCCTCCACATTCTCCGGAATGACAATTTCCGCGGCCTCGCCTTGCCACGCCGCAGCCCGCCCTTCGAGGGCCTCCCGCACGCGCGGGGAATCCAGGTGCCACTCCGCGGTCAGCCGGTCGGTCGGAAGGCCGCGATGTACCGGGCTGGACGTGATGCCGTAGGCGTTGCGCACGGAATGACGCACGATCGCGCCGAGGCGGTCGAGGTTGAAGTGTGCATTCCGCGTTGCCAGCGGGTCAAACGTCCACTCCACCACGCCGATGCCGCGCGCCAGCGCATCTTCTCGCTGGAACAGCTTCAGGCGGCGCCCCACGCCGCGGTCGCGGTATTCCTCAAGCAAGGCGGTCATGTGCGAGTGCAAGAAGGGTTTGGCGTCGCGCACCCCCGGCATGGCAAACGTAAACCCGATCATCTTCTCTCCGTGGAAAGCGCCGAGCATTTGCCCGCCGATTCGCGCGGCCACAATGAACACGGTATTCGGGACGATCTCGAGGTCTTTCTCGCCCCAGACGCGCCTCTCCAGCTCGACGCACGCGTCCATTTCCTTGATGCCGCGACAATGGCGGACAGTGATTTCCGGATTCATCGGCGTGTCAATTCGGGATCGCGCTTTGCGGCATCCCACAGGGCTTCCATCTCAGCTCGCGGAACATCGGCGAGGGCGCGGCCCGAGCGCGCCGCGGCCTCTTCCATGGCGCGGAATCGCGCGGCAAACTTGCGATTGGCCCGCTTGAGCGCGATCTCCGGGTCCACGCCCAGGTAGCGCGCCACATTGACGGCCACGAACAAGAGGTCGCCCGCCTCTTCTTCTTGGCGGCGGACATCCGCCGAGCCGGCCGCTTCGCGAAGCTCGGCGGTTTCTTCGCCGAGCTTCGCGACGAGTCCGGCGAAGTCCTCCCAGTCAAAACCGATCCGCGCGGCCCGCCGCGTGAGCTGATAGGCTTCCAGCACCGCGGGCAGCGTCTTGGGTATTCCCTCAAGAAGTGAACCCGAAGACGCCTTCGCCTGCCTTTGCGAAGGAGTCGCCTCGTCACGCTCGGCGGCCTTCAATTGTTCCCAGTTTTTCAGGACGTCGGCCGAAGTGCGCGCGCGCACGTTTCCAAAAACGTGCGGATGCCGCCGCACCAGCTTGCTGTGGATCGCTTCAATCACGTCGGAAATATCGAAGCGCCCGTCCTCGCGGGCCAGTTCGGCGTGGAACACCACTTGCAGGAGCAGGTCGCCCAGTTCGTCTTGAAACTTCCTGTCATCGCCGGATTCCAGCGCCTCGAGGACTTCGTAAGCCTCTTCGATCAGGTAGGTGCGCAGAGTCTGGTGAGTTTGCTCGCGGTCCCAGGGACAGCCGTTGGGCGCGCGCAGCCGCGCTTGCAGCGCGACGAGAGCTTCAAACAGCTTGCCAGGACGCTGGCAGTTAGACTTGCCCTGGCGCGTCCGCGAATGCTTGGCGGACGCACCGGGATTGGTTTTCTCGTGGGAACGATTTCGTTTCACGTTGTGGAATGGCAGAGAATTCGGCCCTAAATTTAGTAACAAGAAACTGTAAGGCACGCGCGAAGAATTGACAAGGCCTGGAGAAGCAGAGCGAGGGCGTTCCACAACAACAGGCTCGCGTCGCAGACCGGCTGAGGCGGGCTCTTCGTATCCTCGATGCTATGTTCCCGCAACGGCGGCAGCAGTCTGATCCAGAATTGTTGCTGCGCGTCCCACTTCCGTTACTCCAAAAATCACCAATGGCGTATTCGTGTTTGGCTCAACACCGCAGTATGCGTAGTTGATGTTGATATTCGCTTCGCCGAGCTTGGAGGCGGCGCGCGCCAACTCGCCCGGCCCGGGTGGAAGCTTGACTTGAGCAACTTCCCCTTCTGTGTAGGTTATTCCTTCCCGATCCAGGACCGCCTCGGCTGCTGCCGGGTTGTCGATGACGATGCACACGAGGATCGTTTTATCTGAAGGGATCGATTGAAAAGCCATGATGTTTACACCGCGGTCCGCGAGCGCCCGGCAGACTTTTCCCAGTGATCCTGGACGATTGTCCATTCGAACGGTTAATTCCTTGGCGATGGGCACCTTGAGGACCTCCTTGAGAGCCATGAATGGAACGTGTCATGCGTCCCTACCAAATCGAATGGCTCAGAGGTTCGACGTTGTTGGCGCTCGCATCTTACGTCTAGGCCTTGGGCTGATGCAAGGGTCAGCCTTGCTCTCTGGTAGGGGAGAACATACGAAGGGATTGGGTGTATACTTCGTGTGCCCGGAAAAGCAAACTGGAAATTCGGATGAGGAGTCTCCCGCACGGGGATACGAACTTTCATTTGAGCCCGGCCCGAGCGCTGGGACGTTTTGGGTCGGCCGGCACTCAGCTAGAGAGGGCGTGATGAAGCAGACCTTCGCTATCGGTATCGGGGGCGCGGCCGGCCAGGGTGTCGCCACACCGGGCGACATTTTCGCAAAGATCTTCAGCCGGCGAGGCCTTAACCTGAACGCCTACAACGCCTATCAGTCCATCATTCGCGGCGGCCACACTTTTCTCACCATTCGTACGGGCCCGGAAAAGGTCACCAATATGGGTGACCGGATCGACCTGCTCATTCCGCTCAACCAGGACAGCATGGATCGCCATTTGAAGCTGCTCACTGCTGGCGCTGCCTGTATCTATAATGCTGACACGATCAAGCCGGGCTCTGCCGCCGACGGTGTGCAGCTCTGCCCGCTTCCCGTTTCAGAGTTGGCCGACATCACCCGAAACAAGGTTGCGCAGAACACGCTCGCCATCGGCGCCGGCCTCCATATGATGGGGATCGGCTTCCCGGCTGTAGAAACCGTCCTCCAAGAGCAGTTCAAGAAGAAAGGTGAGGCCGTGGTAGCCGAAAACGTCGGGGTCGCGCGGGCTGGCTATGATTATGCCGCCGCCAACTTCACGGCTTTCCCGCGCCCCCTTCCCAAAACTGAGAATCGCTACGCCATCCTGAGTGGCAATACTGCCATGGCCATGGGCGGCGCCGCAGCGGGTGTGAAATTCTATTCTGCCTACCCCATGAGCCCTTCGACCGGCGTTCTACACTGGATGGCCGCGCACGCGCGCAAAGCGGGCATCATGGTCCGCCAGGTGGAGGACGAGATCGGCGTGATCAATATGGCCATCGGCGCAGCGCACGCCGGCGTTCGCGCTATGTGCGCCACCTCCGGCGGAGGCTTCGCTCTGATGAGCGAGGGCCTTGGCATGTCCGCCATGATCGAAACCCCCGTGGTGGTCATCAACTGTCAGCGCGCCGGCCCCTCCACCGGAGTGCCCACCAAGACCGAGCAGGGCGACCTCTGGCAGATGCTCGGCGCTGCTTTTGGCGATTATCCCCGAGTGATCGCGGCTCCGCTGGACATCGGCGACTGCTTCAAGCTCATCCCCGAGATATTCAACCTCGCCGACCGCTTCCAGTGCCCGGGTCTGGTGCTTTGCGATTTGCTGCTATCGGAAGGCAGGCTCAGCGTAGATCCGAAAGATTTGGATTTCAGCCCTCCCATTGACCGCGGCGAGCTCATCACCACCAACGGGGCGCCCTCCGGGGCTGCCACGAACGGAGGCTACAAACGCTACCTCATCACCGACAGCGGCATTTCACCGCGCGCTGTTCCCGGTGTGCCCGGCCACATCCACACGGCGGCTACGGATGAACACCAGGAAGACGGCGTACTAATCAGCGACGAGTTCACCAATCCCATCAAGCGCCGCGCCATGATGGAAAAGCGCATGCGCAAGGTGGCCGGCATCGAGGCAGCCGTTCCGCGGCCCGTGCTGCTGGGTCCGCGCAACGCCGACGTCACCTTGATCGGCTGGGGCTCGACGAAAGGGGTCATCGAGGAAGCTTGTGAACTCCTCAACGAACAAGGAATCTCTGCCAATCAGCTCCAAATCCGCTGGCTTGTGCCGTTGCATGGAGAAGCCATTCTCGAAATCCTGAAAGGCTCGCGGCACACCATCATCGTCGAGAACAATTACAGCGGGCAGTTTGCCCGCTACCTGCGCAGCGAAACCAGCTTTGTGCCAAACGGCCACATTCGCAAGTATGATGGCGAGCCCTTCATGCCCCACCACATTGTCGAGGCCGTGAAGGAACAGCTCGCCGGGACTACGAAGCTCTCCGTTCCCATGCACGAAATTATGGTCTGACGAGGAGACGCACATGGCGACTACCGCACAGCGTGCCAGTCAATTGACCCTGGCCGATATGAAGGGCAAAGTCGATCCCGACTGGTGCCCCGGCTGCGGCGATTTCGGTGTGCTCGCCGCGCTTCAAAAAGCCCTCGTCGAGCTACAGATACCGACGCATAACGTGGTCACCATCAGCGGCATCGGCTGTTCCTCCAACCTCCCCGGCTACATAAATACCTATGGCATGCACACCCTGCACGGCCGGGCATTGGCGGTGGCCACCGGTCTGAAGCTCGCCAATCACGAGCTGACGGTCCTGGTGACCGGCGGCGACGGTGACGGCTTCGGCATCGGCGGCAACCATTTCCTCCACACCATGCGCCGCAACGTCGACCTGCTTTACATCGTCATGGACAACCAAATCTACGGCCTCACCACGGGCCAGACGTCGCCCACCAGCCGCATCGGCATGAAGACGAAAAGCATGCCGTTCGGCAACATTGAATCGCCCGTCAACCCCATTTCCCTGGCTCTAGCCGCAGGCGCCACCTTCGTCGCCCGCGGCTACAGCGGCGAGCAGAAGCACTTCACGGAGCTGATCAAGCAAGGGATTGAGCACAAAGGCTTCTCGTTCCTGGACGTCTTCAGCCCCTGCGTCACCTATAATTTCGACAATACCTACCAGTGGTTCCGTCCGCGCGTGAAGAAGCTCGAGGACGACTCGGCTTACGACCCCGCCGACTGGACCGCCGCGATGCAGAAATCTTTGCTCTGGGGCGAGGAGATTCCCATCGGGAAGTTCTTCGAGCGCACCGACGTTCCCACCCTGCATGGCGCCGAGCCCGTCTTGAACGAAGGACCCCTGGTCCATCGCGACCCGAGGGTGCCCCCCGATGTGGCCCGCTCCTTCATCGAAGAGCTGATGTAGCCACCCGCGCCTCAAATAACTTCCCTGCCTGCCCCCGGCCGCGCCGCTTCCTTTGTTTCCGCGAGTGCGGCGGCTGGACGCCGCTTTCCCATTGTTGAGGCTTATGTCCCTCTGTTGCTACCTAAGAATTGTCTACCCGCCATCGGAAGGACCGGAATTCCGCGAGCTTGCCAAAATCCCGCGCGTTGGCGGTGACCACGGTGATTCCCAGGCGTCCTGCGCTCATGGCAATCAGCGCGTCGTTGGTCAGGCGCCCCTTTCCGATTTGCTCGTAATCGTATTTGGCGCCGAGCCGCGCGAGGACCTTGCCCGTCTGAGTCCAATCGCCCAGATTGGGCACCACTATCCGTCCGGCCTTGTCGAAATCGCGCTCCAGACGCTCCACCACGCGCCCATTGCGCGCGCTCACCCCGGCATAAAGCTCTTCGAGCACCACCGAACTCAGCCACACCGGCGCGCCTCCGGCCAGCCGCCTCAGACTCAGTGTCGCGGCATCCTTCGCGCGCAGGGCGGTAATGTAAATCGAAGAATCAAACAGGACCGGCTGCATCTACTCTTCCAGGGCGCCGTACACATCCTTGATGTCAATGCCGCTGCTCGCAAAGCGGTCATTAGCCCGCAGTGCCAGATGGTTCCTCTCGTGCTCGGAAATCACGAAATCCAACGCCCGCTCGATAGCCTCTGTTTCCGTTCCGGCGCGCAGCACTTTCTGCGCGCGCTTGATTTTCACCGCGTCCAGACGAAAGTGCTTGTGCGCCCGCGCTCTCGAATTCGCCATGCGATTGCCCTCCTGCCGCAGTATACCGCCTCCATGTACACAAGACAACGCTCCGTGTACATCGCCGATTCCTCCTCGTCTTAGGGTGTCATCTCGAGCGTTTACCCTGAGCGAAGCGCGCTGTTTGCGCTCCGGACGGGTTTGCGGAGCGAAGGGCAGCGAGGGATCTGCTGCCTCACCCTTAACGCCAAGCATGTCACTTCACGCGCGTTTGCTTCCCTTCCATGACCACCTTCAAAGGCTCATCGCCCATGCCTATTTCAAACTTGAAAGTGGATGAATCGGCGGAGACCTGCTTCAGCGTGAACCGCGCGTGGGCAGCTTTCCCGTTCATTTTGCTCTCGCTGGTCCAAGTCCACGTGCCGCCTTCCTCGGTTCCACGCGAAAAAACATTCTCACCATAGCTGGTCGTCTCGAAGTACACGTAGGTCTTCTCTCCTGGGTCGTAGCCCATGATGCTGAGCTCGGAAAACGTGCCCTCCTGCATCTTGCCGTCCGTGTGGCATACCAGCGCAAAACCGCCGGAAAACCACTCGCACGTCTCCGTGTACGCGAACTTCCCCCCAGGGCCGAATGCGCTCGGCTTCATTTCCGCTTCGGAAGCCCACTTGCCGGCGAAATAGGCCAGCTTTTGGTGCTCCGGGCCCGGCTTGGGCGGTCCCGAGGGGGCTTGCCCAAGAACTGTCGCCACGAACGTACATACGAACAGAACACTCATTGCGACGGCCATGTTCTTCTTCATGCTCATGTAGTCCTCCTTGGACGCATTCTTAGTCAGGGATCGACGTTGAACCTCGCGAAGAGCTTATTGTTGTCTCGGAGCGCGCTATCCTAGCACCTCTGCTGCGCCCGTGCCATCCCAAGCGAAAAGCGACGAGCGCTTTTCGTGAGCCCCGATTCTCTCGGGACGAGCGTTCTTCCTGAGTTACGATTCCGTCGGAAGGGATCTGCTTCCCAGTTCCTCCGCGCCCACCGATGCTTTTTCGGACCCCCCTCCACCCTCCGCCCTCCACACCTCATCCCTCCCCATTGAATTACAGAAGTGCTATATTCTTATCGATTTTTTACCGTGAGGAACTTAAACGAAAGAAAGGCGGGGCAGCCGTCCCACCTGTATTTCAAGATGAGGTCGTAGAGCCAAACCCAAGAGTTACAGTTGCGGCCAGACCAAACAAAAGGTTCGCCGAGGGGCTACGATGGACGAAAAGCAATTCCTGTCCCGCTTGGGTTTCTCAGACAATCCATTCCAATTCACCAATGCGGATGAAGAAGACCACCTTCAAACGTACTTTATACCGCTCCCCTCTTCCATTCCGTTTGGGGCAACCCAGATATTCCGCAGTCTCACGTGATTTTCGCCCCCAGAGGAGGGGGCAAGAGCGCGCAGCGAAGAATGATTGAGTATAAGGCATCGGAAGAAAACGTATTCGCAATCACATACGATCGCTTTGAGAATCTTGCTGGCATCAGTTTACGTAATCTCGCCATTGAGTACCACATTCGGAACATCGCCCAACTGGGCATAATAGGATTCTTATTGGAGTTCTATAGCCGAGGTCTGCAGGCAGCAGCCTTTGCAACGCTGGAACGTCAGCAAGTCGAAGCACTCTGTCAAAGATACCTTGGTACCATCACTCACGTTGAAGCGCTAAGGGCACTCAATTCTCTCAAGACATTGTCGACGAAAGCCAAACAATTATTGCGAGATTGGTCTGGGCCATTGAACACTTTGTTTTCCACTGCGCTAACCTCCAGTGGTTTCCCACATCCTGTAAGCTTAGGTTCACACCCCGGCCAACAAACAAAGAAACAGGAAGGCGAACAACCCTCGAAAACTCATCTTGAAGTCATTCAAAGCCTCATCAAGAGCATCGGATTCAAATCGTTTTACGTCCTTGTAGACAAGGTCGACGAGACTCCCCAAACGGGCAACAATGCCGAAGATTCCTTCTCACTTATGAAGCCACTTCTCCGTGACCTCGAGCTCTTACAAATGAAGGGCGTAGGGTTCAAATTCTTTCTTTGGGACAAGCTCGAACCGCACTATAGCGAATTCGCGCGCCCCGATAGGATTCAGCAATTCAGGCTTTCCTGGAGCAAGGAACAGCTCCGCACTATGCTATCTCGTCGGCTGGAGGCTTTCAGTAACGGAAAAGTGGGTAACTTAGCCCAACTGACGGATGCGGACTTGGCAGAGCCCCTGCACATAATTGTCGTGATGTTCGCCAACGGGTCGCCACGGGATATGATTCGAGTCTGCCAGGAGATCTTAAGTGAACAATTACGGATTGACCCGAACTCAGAAAGGATCAGCGGCACAGCGATTCTTGAAGGAATTACGAAATTCTCGCAAAACCGCACGCAGGAACTGTTGCCTGCCCACATTATTCGGGAGCTAGTCAAAGTTGCAAGAGTTGAATTCACGACGAACTACATCGCAAACAACGTTTTCAAGATCGAAGTCAATTCCGCAAGGAACAAAATCAGGCAATGGGAGCAGATGGGCATCGTCGAGCGCATCGGAGAAATACACACAGGGGGACGCCCTGTATTCAACTACGCTGTAAGCGATGTCAGGGTAGCACGCGCCATGCTTCCTCAAGCAAAGCTGGCCCAGTTTTTTCGAAACAAACTGGCGTCCTGCCAGAAGTGCGCCGCGTTGTTGATCCGCGACTGGGACCTTCAACCTACAAGCAGTTGCCACTTCTGCGGAACGGAGACTACGAAGGACCACCCTGCCTCGGAAAGCTAGTCGAATAAGTTTGGACGGGTCGCTCAGGCTCCGCCCGGGGATAGGGTTTGCGGGTGCCGGGGGCCCCATCCTTTCGCGGTTTTGCCGAAAAGGTGGGAGTTCCCTTCCCCCGTTCGCTAACCCAAATCAGCCCTTGACAACCGCTAGTCACCTGTGTAACAATACTCGTGTTGTAATCGACGGTAACTGCTAGGGATCGCCGCCAGGATGTTGCCTCTGGTTGCCCTGAAGGAAGTCACTCCAGGGCCCGCGGAAGAAAGACCGGCTTAGGACCGAAAATGGACGGAGAGCCCTCAAACGAGGCCAAAATGCCGCCTAAACTCTTTAGTTTCACACACTTTCCCAAAAACACGCCCGCAACCCCTTTAGAATCACATAGTTTCAAAACAAAGGACTTAAAACCCTTTCGTTTCACACACTTGCAAGAAAGTGGTGGGGGGTACCCCTGTTTTCCACTGGACGCCTGCGTTGCCTCCTCTGCTTCTTCTACCTCCTTTGCCTCATCTATCTCCTTCCCCTCCGTCCAACATCCAACCTCAAACTTCCAACCTCCGCTGTTGGATGCTAAACTGAGCCATCAACTCCAATCGAGGTAAGAGCTTTGCCTGAGAATAAAGACAGCAAGGACCACAAAGATCAGCCCGACGAAGCCTTCAAGGTCGTTGACCGCAGGCTTTTTACCGCCGAGGGCGAACTCCGCGAGGAGGCCGTCCAGCAGGAGCGCAAGGAGCGCATGGCCGCCGAAGCCGCAGCCAAGACGCCCCTCAAGCCGCCCGCGCAGCAAACCGCTGCCAAGCAGGAAGCGCCGCAGCCTCTTGCCGCATTCAAGAACCTTGTCAGCTTGCTTGCCGAAAATGCCGTGATGTACGCAGGCGCGTACGCCGACCCGCAGACCGGCCAGCCCATCGTCGAGCCGGAGGCGCTGCGAAACATTATTGATATGCTGGACGCCTTGCGCGAGAAGACCCAGGGAAACCTGGCTCCCGAGGAAGACGCCCTGATCCTGGATTTGTCCGGAAAACTGAAAGTGACTTACCTCGAGCTTTCCAAGGCTGCCGCGGAACCGGTTCGTGGAAAAGCCAAGGCGCGGCCCTGAGCGATACTCCCGTGAAGCAATCGCAGGAAGGTGAACGGCGGACCGAGACGCTTCGCCTGACCGTCCTCGGTTCAGGCACCTCGATGGGAGTTCCTTCGCTCGGCTGCCGCTGCCGCGTCTGCCAATCAACGGACCCGCACGACAATCGCACCCGTCCTTCCGTGCTGCTCTCGCGCAACGGGCGCCACGCCGTGATTGACACCACGCCGGATTTCCGGCAGCAGGCTTTGCGCATGGGACTCGACCGGCTGGACGCCGTCCTGCTTACGCACGGCCACGCCGACCACATCCTCGGGTTCGACGACATCCGGCCGTTTAATTTGCGCCAGAAGTGCGCGCTGCCGGTGTATGCGTCGGAGGAGACGTTCAACATTCTGCGCCGGACCTTCGCCTACGTGTTTGATGAATCGCCGGTGCTGAGCGCCATCCCGCAAGTCACGCTGCATGAGGTGAAGGGGCCGTTTCGCGTGCTGGATACCGAAGTGGCGCCCGTTCCGGCGCGTCATGGCGGAATCAGCGTGCTGGGATTCCGTTTCGGCAGCGCCGCCTACCTCACCGATTTCAGCGAATTGCCCGCGACTTCGCGCCATTTATTGATGGGCCTGGACGACCTGATCCTGGATGCGCTGCGCGATGAACCCCATCCCATGCACCAAACAGTCGAACAGGCGCTGGCGCTGGTTGCCGAGTTGCGGCCACGGCGCGCCTGGTTCACGCACATTGCGCACGATCTCCCCCATCACGAAACCAACGAAAGGCTGCGCAAGGCGGGCCACTCCCACGTGCAACTTGCCTACGACGGCATGACCTTTGAGGTGCACGTCTGATGCCGCTCGAAGTGCTGCATTCGCCGGGAGAATGGAGGGCGCGCTTCGGCGCGAGCGGAGCCGGAAGCGTGCTCACCGTCGGGAATTTCGACGGTCTCCATCTCGGCCATCAAAAAATTCTCCGCGATGTGGTGGAGCGGGCCAAGGCGGCCAGCGCCGTGGCAACCGTGTTGACGTTTGATCCGCCGCCGCTCAAGGTTCTGCGTCCGGAAGTTGCGCCGCCGAGCATTTCCACCCTCGCGCAAAGGCTGAAAGGTTTCGGCCGCGCCGGGCTGGATGCGGCCCTGGTTCTGCATTTCGATCTGGAGTTCGCGAAGATCTCGGCGGAGGACTTTGTCCGGAAAATTCTTCTCGAGCAGGTGGCCATGCGTTTGATTCTCGTCGGCGAAAATTTCCGCTTTGGAAACAAGCACGCCGGCAATTCGCGGCTGCTCTCGGAGCTCGCCCGCTTGCATGGTTTTGCGGTGCAGATTGTGCCCCCGGTTCTGTGCCGTGGCGAGATTGTTTCCAGCACGGCGATCCGCCGGGAAATGGCGGAAGGAAACGTAAGTCACGCCGCGCGCCTGCTGGGACGGCCGTTCGTGTTGACGGGCGAAATCCGCCGCGGGACAGGCACGGGACGCAAATTCGTCTTCCCCACGTTGAACTTGGCGCCCGACCAGGAGCTGCTTCCCGCACAGGGCGTTTATGTGACGGAGACGAATGTCGAAGGGCGCTTGTGGCGTTCGGCGACCAACGTCGGCCGCCGGCCGACGTTCAACGGCGCCGAGCTTTCCATCGAAAGCCATTTGCTCGGATTTTCTCGGACGCTGACACAGGGGCGTATGGAAATCCACTTTTGGAAACGGCTGCGCGAGGAAAAAAAATTCAGCGGCCCGGAAGAGCTCCGCAGGCAAATCACCAAAGATATCGCGCGCGCAAACAACTTTTTCAGCCGCCTCGATCGCGCTCGCCGCGCGCGCCAATCTGCTTAACCGCGATCTCTACGGTTTGGAAGAGCCGGGAAGATTATTTCCGGCAGCTTTCGCAGTAGCCGCCAATTTCCGTGCGCGTCACCGTGATTTTCAGATTGCAATCGCGTTCGATCTGCGCCTTCATCTGCTCAAACAGACTGCTTTCGAATTCGCGCACTTTTCCGCAACGGAGGCAAGCCACGTGGATATGATCGCGCGGCCCGTGGCTTTCGTAGTAATGCTGATCTCCGCGGAGATGCAGCAGGTCCAGCTCGTCGATCAGGCCATATCGTTTGAGCAGGTCAATCGTGCGGTAAACGGTGACGCGGTGCACGCGCGAGTCAATCTTCTGCGCGCGATCCAGAATGGCTCCGGCGTCGAGATGGCGCTCGGCGCTGTCCATCACTTGCAGGATAGCGCGGCGCTGGCGAGTCAATCGCACACGCCGGTTTTCCAGGGCCTTCTGCAGGCGGCCCGGTTTTGCGTCTGCGTTGATCCGTTCGCCGGTCGAGACGCGATGTGCGGAGGTAGCGGCCATCGGTACACCTGCGGCCGGAAATCTCAAATCTTACCGGCCGACAAGGCGCGTAACGTCGAAGTACATCACGATTGACAAAAACACTACCAGAAAGACGAACCCCACTTGCACAAATCGTTCTTTGAACGCCAGACTCAAGTCGCGGCGCATCGAGCCTTCGATGGCCAGAAGAAGAATGTGACCGCCATCGAGGATGGGGATCGGCAGCAGGTTCAAGATTCCCAGGTTGATGCTCAGCAGCGCCATCAGCGAAATCACCTGGAACGAGCCCTCCTTCACGGCCAGCCCGGACTCGTGCGCGATGCCGACGACGCTCTGCAACTGCCGGATTGAAAGCTTGCCGGTGAATAGCTTCTCCACCACACCGAGAGTCTGGCGAGTGATGTTCACTGTGGCGGAGAGCGCGAAGTCCAACGAGTGCGAAACGCCCTCGCGGCGGTAGGCAGTGTCTTCTTTCACCAGGACGCCGACCTGGTAAGTCGCGTCGCCCCGTTCGTTGACGCCGCGTTGCGGCGTAACCTGAAGGCTCAGGTCCTGATTCTCGCGACGGATGCCCAGAGCAACCGGCTTCCCGTCCGAGTGCCGGATGACGTCAACAAACTGCGACCAACTCACAACGGGCTGGCCATTGACGGAGGTCACGACGTCGTTTTGCCTGAGGCCGGCGCGGTAAGCGGGCATCCCCGGTTCCACTCGATCAATGACCGGAGGGATCGGCCAATAGCCAAACGGCCAGTCGCTTTCCGGGGGATTCGTCACCGGCAGGGTAAGCGAGCGCCGCGCTCCATCTTTTTCGGCAACGACGTGTAATTCGCTCCCGGGCGGAAGCTCGCTGACCAGACTGAGCGCCTGCCCCCAGGTGGGGTTTTTCAGCCCGTTGAGCTCCGTGATGCGGTCTCCGAGTTTCAATCCCTCGGCTGCGGTTCGCGAGTTCTTCGCGAAGGCGACGACTTCCACCGAGCGGTCTTCGAAGGAGTGGTACGGCACACCGACGGCAATAAAGTATCCGCCCAGCAGGACCAGCGGCATGAGCAAATTCACGGCCGGACCCGCAAAGGCGATAATGGCGCGCTGCCACCGGGGCTTGCTCAAAAACTCGTCGGGAGCGCCGCTGCGCTCCTCAGAAATGTTGTCGCCGGCCATCTTTACGTAACCGCCCAGAGGGATCGCGCTGATGCGGTAATCGGTGTCGCCCCGGCGAATCCCCCAAAGGCGGGGGGGAAAGCCCACGGAAAAAACCTCAACGCGCACGCCAAACAACTTGGCGGCGATAAAATGGCCGATCTCGTGTACCAGGATCATGGTCCCCAGCACGAGTATGATCCCGATGAGAGTGCTCATAAGGCTGTTCTTCCCTTCTAAGAGTATCTCAAGACGCCGCGGCCATCTTGATGGAGATGCGGTCCGCTTCTTCCCGGGCCATCCGGCGCGCTTCGGTATCCGCAGCCAGGACGTCTTCCATTTTTTTAAATCTGACGCTCTGAGTGCGCTCCAGAACCCGCTCAATTACCTGCGCGATGCCGGTGAAGGGTATGCGCCGGTCAAGAAAAGAAGCAATGGCGACTTCATCCGCAGCATTCAAAGCACAGGGCCAAGCACCGCCCTTGCGCAGCGCCTCGCGGGCCAGGCGCAAGCACGGGAAACGCCGGGCAGAAACTTTTTCAAAATCGAGGCGGCGCAACCGAGACCAGTCGAGCTGGCACTCGTTGGATGCGACGCGCTCCGGATAGGTTAGCGCATATTGAATGGGCATGCGCATATCCGTTGGGCCGAGTTGCGCCAGAATCGAACCGTCCACGTACTCCACCATGGAGTGAACGGTGGACTGCGGGTGGATGACCACTTCGATTTGCGCGGGCCTCATGGAAAACAGCCAGCGCGCCTCAATCACTTCAAACCCTTTGTTCATCAACGTCGCGGAATCTATGGTGATGCGATTTCCCATGCGCCAGTTGGGATGCGCCAGCGCCTGCTCGGGCGTGACGCGCGCCAGCGCATGAATCGGCGTCTTGCGGAAGGGGCCGCCCGAGGCGGTGAGCACGAGGCGCTTGACTTCCCCGTGTTCGCCGGCGCGCAAACATTGATGAATGGCGTTGTGCTCGCTGTCCACCGGCAGAAGGTCGACCCCGGCAGCCTGTGCTGCAGCCATCACCAGTTCCCCCGCGGCGACCAGAACCTCTTTATTGGAAAGGGCAATCTGCTTGCCTTGCTGGATTGCCGCGTACGTGGCCTCGAGGCCCACTACGCCCACTGCCGCGGAGACCAGCAGCTCGACGTCGGGATGCGTTCCGACCGCCAGCAAGCCTTCCCTCCCCCACTGGATGTCGGGCAAGGGAGCCAGGCCCTGGGCGCGAAGCCGCCCGGCCAGTTCATCGGCGCGCGCGGCGTTCGCCACAGAAACCAGTTGCGGGCGATGGCGGGCGATCTGCGAAGCGATCAGGTCAATGTTCTCGCCCGCGGCGAGGGCCTCAACACAAAAACGCGACGGCAGCGACTCGACAACGCTGAGGCATTGCCGTCCGATTGACCCTGTTGATCCGAGGATGGCCAGACGCTTCAAGACTTGCCTTTTCTCAATTCCCTGTCTACCACACGGTTCCACGCGGCCCGGCATGAATGGGGCCGCGTTCCCGGCAGGAGTCGAGCGCGGAAGAATTGTAGTCCGGACTTTGCTCGATTTCCTGGGCCTCTGCACCCGGGGTTCTGCTGGGGGGGCTACAGCACCAACTTGAAATAATACCAGACCACGGGCACGGCGAAAACAAGAGCGTCTACCCGGTCGAGCAATCCGCCATGCCCCGGCAGCAGCCCGCCGGAATCTTTCGCGCCCGCGCTGCGTTTATAGGCGGACTCGGCCAGATCGCCCATTTGGCCGGCAACATTGGCCAGGGCTGCGCCAGGGAGCATGGAGCGCAGGCCGATACCGGTCCAGCGCGCAAAGAAAACGCCGACGGCAAGCGAGGCGAGCAGATTTGCCGCCGCACCTTCCCAGGTTTTGTTGGGGCTGAGGTTCGGCGCCATTTTCCACCGGCCAATGGACCGCCCGACGAAATAGGCTGCCGTATCGCCTGCCCAAACCAGAACCAGCGCGAAAAGCAGGAGTTTCGGTCCGACACGCGCCATTCCCTCAAGCGGAACGCCGAAGCTCAGGGGCAAAGCGACGAAGAGCAGGCCGGAGGCGCTGATGCCCAGCGCGGGCAGGGTTTCGGCGAGGGGCCGGCGAGTCGCGAGCACGATTACGGCCGCACCGATAACGAACACGAAAAAAAGAAACGGAAACAGAGTGAGGCTTGCGGCCGAAGAGTAACGCTCCAGAAGGAGGCCCCCTGCGAGCGGGAACGTCTCCGCGCGAGTGGTCAAGAATTGTACGAAGACCAGGGCCAGGGCGCAGGCGCAGGTCCAAACCCGGTATCCCCGATGACCAATCCGTTCGCCGAGGGAAAAGTATTCGAGCAGCGCTAAGACGATCACCAGGCCGAAGGCGATGGCCACCCAGGGCAACGGCGCCAACAGGACCAAAGCCACTACGACAGGGATGAGCACGGCGGCGGTGAGAACGCGTTGCAGGGTCATCGCGGGTCAGCCGCGCGCGACCCGAGAGGCACGGTCATGAGAGGGATGCGCATCGCTCAAGCCGCCGTAGCGGCGTTCACGCTTCTGGAATTCAACGAGCGCTTCGAGAAGGCACGCCCGGGAGAAGTCCGGCCAAAGGGTCTCGGTGACGTAGATTTCCGCGTAGGCAATCTGCCAAAGCAGAAAATTGCTGATGCGCATTTCGCCGCTCGTGCGGATGAGCAAATCCGGATCCGGCAATCCTGCCGTATAGAGGTGCCGCGAAACGGTCTCCTCGTCAATGGGATGGGAAACGCTGCCGTTGCTGCGAAGCTCCTTGAGGATGGCGTTGAAGGCGTCCACCAGTTCGCCGCGGCCGCCGTAGTTCAAGGCCACGGCCAAGCGCATTCCCGTATTCCCGGCAGTAACCCGCGAGGCTTCTTCCACGTCCTGCTGGACTCCGGCGGGCAGTTGCTCCGGCCTTCCGATGAACACCATGCGGATGTTGTTCCTGTGGAGCATGGGCAATTCCTTGCGCAGGTACTCGCGCAACAGGCGCATCAGGAAATCAATTTCCGCTTTGGGACGGCGCCAGTTTTCCAGGGAAAAGGCGTAAAGGGTCAGGGCGGAGATGTCCAACCGGGCACAGGTTTCGATCACCGTGCGTGCCGAGCTGACTCCTGCCCGGTGTCCGGCCACGCGCGGCAGATGGCGCCGCTGGGCCCACCGCCCGTTGCCATCCATGATGACGGCAATGTGCTTGGGCAGCCGCCTCAGGTCGAGTTGCTCCAGGAGCCGCGCTTCCTCACGCTTGAGTAAGGGAAGCGATTCGGAAGATTTCACGTTGCGAGTCCTGGGGCCCACGGAATCAGGCACGGGATGTTGCGGGCAATCATCTTTACCCCACAAAGTTACCACAGTGGCCGGCAAAGACGCAACGAAACGACTCGGGTTCCCGTCTGCAAACGTCAAGTACCGGGAACGCCGCCGGGCACGAATATGGCCGTGTACACAAGGACCAGGGTGAGGACAATCATGGCGGCCGCGGTGACCCAAGCCACCCAGTTGAAGGCCGGGCTGTTGACCTGCTCCCCCATCAGATCGCGCCGATTGATCAGCAACAACATGAAGATGAGCACGATGGGCAGCCAGACTCCGTTGGCCACCTGCGAAAGGATCAGGATTTTGAACAAAGGCGCCCCGGGAATCAGGATGAAGCCGGCGCCAATGCCAATGAGCGCCGTATACAGCCAGTAGAAAATGGGCGCTTCCTTGAATTTGTGGTCAATGCCGCCTTCAAAGCCCAGACCTTCGCAAATCACGTGTGCCGTGGAAAGCGGAAGAATGCAAGCGGCAAACAGCGACGCGTTCAACAGGCCAAAGGCAAAGAGCGTGCCGGCCCATTTGCCAGCGAGCGGCGCCAGAGCTTTGGCGGCGTCGGCGGCGCCGGAAATATTGCGCTGTCCGTGGACCCACAGAGTGGCCGCTGTGCTCACGATGATGAAAAACACGATGACCATGCAACTGATGCTGCCAATCATCACGTCGGCGCGCGCCTGCTTATACTGCCTCGGCCCCACGCGTTTTTCCACGAACGCCGCCTGCATGTAGAAGAATTGCCAGGGCGCGATGGTCGTGCCGACCAGCGCCGTCAACGTGAGAAGATACCCGGAATTGAACTGAATGCTGGGGATCACGGTGTACTTCGCAGCGATCAGCCAATCGGGCTTGGCCAGGATCGCGGAGAAAAGGTACGAGAGATAGAAAAGGCAAGCCACTAAGAAGATTTTCTCTACCTGCTGGTAAGTTCCCCGCACGACCAGGATCCACACAAGGACCGCGGCAATGGGAACGGCAAAGTATCTGCTGACACCGAAAATCTCCATCGCTGCGGCGACACCGGCAAACTCCGCCACGACGTTTCCCAGGTCTACCAGGAAGCCCGCAACCATCATGAAAAAAGTGGGCCGAAACCCAAACTCTTCCCGAATCAAATCGGAAAGACCCTTGCCGGTGGCCACGGCCATGCGCGCGCACATTTCTTCGGTGACATAGAGCGCGATGGTCATGGGGATCAGCGCCCAAAGCAGGGCATAACCGTATTGAGCTCCGGACTGGGAATACACGGAGATGCCGCCGGCATCGTTGTCCACGTTGGAGGTGATCAATCCGGGGCCCAGCACCGCCAAGAGAAGAGCGATCCGCCGCCGGAAATTGCGCGCGCGAACCTGGGCGGAGTCGGCGCGCTGCCGCAAGCCGTTCCAACGTTCGATGATCGTTCCCCAGTTCACAGCGTCCGTTCCCTTCTTGCCGATCCTCGGATTTCCATCTCCGAATCAGACGATTTTCACCAGCCGCGTCACGACGTCATCCACCGTGATCGTTCCCAGGGGCCGGCGATTCTCACCCACGACGGTGAGGCTGCGCAGGTTGTACTTGTCAAACAGCTCGAACACCTCTTTTTCCTGTGCATCGGGCGGAACTGAAAGCAAAGGCTCGTACTTCATCTGGCCGACGGGCTGGTCCGGCAACCCGAGCAGGAGGCGGCCCAGGGGAACGCTCCCGGAAAATCCGGCGGCGTTGTCAATCAGAACAACCGCGTCAAGCTGGTCCAGGTTCAGGTCCTTCGAGCGGATCCATTCGACGACTTCATCCCGCGCCGCTGATTCGCCGACAAAGACGAAGTCGGGATTCATCATCCCGCCGGCTGTGTTTTCCTCGAATTGCAGCAGTTCGCGCACTTCTTTGGCTTCTTTGCCGGGCATTTCCTCGAGAAGTTCTTGATACGTTTCCGGCGAGAGATCGGCGAGGACGTCGGCGGCCGCGTCCGGCGCCATCTCTTCCAGGATTTCCGCGGCCTTTTCGGGATCGAGCTTCTCGACGATTTGCGTGGTAAGGCGCGCGTCGAGTTCCGCCAGCACGGCCGCCGCGGTCTCTTCATCGAGCGAGGCGATGATGGACTGGCGCTCGGAAGCGGAAATGTCTTCCATGATGTCCGCGAGATCCGCGGGGTGGAGGTTCTCGAGCTTTTCGTGGGTGATGCGCAGCTTGATGCGGCGCAAAGGGTCCGGCTCGATCAAGTTGACGAATTCCCAGCGAATCAGCTTGGCCGGCAGTTTTTCCTGGAGACGCCGGATGCCCGATGACGACACGAGTCCCTGCAGGAGACGCCGCGCCGCGCCGGTAAGCCCGACGTCCACTTGCGTGACGCGCAGCTCAACGGTTCCATTCATGCGCTGCTCGGCTAAATCAACATCGTTCACGCGGACGACCTTGCGTCCGCTGGTGTCAATAATCTGCTGGTCGAGCAAGTCCTTGCGAACCGCCAGCCAACCCTCATTCGGCGAGTAGGTTTCCAGCGCGCGCTCCCCGCAGTTCAGGCGCACCGTCCCGGGCGCGACGAAAGCAACCTGGTCATAGCGCGCCACCAGGGGCTGGAATTTCCCGCGGCCCAGCAACAGGCGGCCGATGCGGTTGGGCTGCTCGGCCGGGTCAATGAATAGCTCCGTCAGCCGGCCGAGGAAGTTCCCGTGGGCATCGTAGGTTTCCGCACCCATCAGCTCGGTTGCGTGCAGCATATGTGCGCCTCCTTCCCGGGATACGTGCCGGAAGTCGCCTAAGTACGCAAAAAAATACCCGCGACCCTGAAAAACTTGGCGGCCGCGGGTAAACTCCGCAAAATCTTGGGCTTACCTTAGCCGCAGGCGGCTCCTCCCTGGCCGGTTTCCGCCATGTCGGTGCCCCTGCGGCCGGATTTCGAGGCCGCCGACGGCGCCATCACCGTAAACACAAGCTTGTCCCGGGTTCTACCCGGCCCGGGCTCGCGTTCACCGAGTTCACTCATGAAGCAGAATCCGCCTCTATGGTAGTAGTTAAAGGGAGACGCAAAGTTTGTCAAGAAAAGACTGAAGAAAATCGCAATTATTTTTCGGCGGAGAAGACCATATGGCCCGGCGTCGTCCCCCGGACCCGGCATTGCTCGAGATAAAGAGCGAGGTAGCTTTTCGTAATGTAGTCTTTCGGCCCGAATCCCAGAAGCTTCGCGGCGCGGTCAATAGCCTCCGAAGGCCCTTCCAATTCGACAAAGGCCCCGATGGGTGTCTCGTCCAGCTCGATGAGCAGGTCACTGGCCCAGCGGGCCGTCCCCGGGAAGCGATACATGGTGCGAAATTTCTCGTAGCGGAACCACCCGCGCATCCCCAGGGCTTCCAGAATGTGGGCCAGAGGTGCTGGCTCTGCGACCTCGACCTCAATCTCCTCGCGGACTTTGTGGCGTCCAATGGGAACGAATTGAGATGTCTCCCCAAGGGGGCCGGAAGGCAGGGGGTTGGCGGCGCCTTCCTCCAGAGCCGTGCCTTTGTAGGTGAGCACGGCGCGAAGAAAGCCGCCCGATGCCTCCCTCGAACGACCGCTGTCCTCGCTTTCGATGCGGACACGCAAAAGCTGCCCCTGCTTGGCCAAGGCGCTCTGCGGCGTATCGAAGAGGAAATTCATTTCGCGAACCCGCGGATTCGCACCCCTCTTTTTTTTCCTCTTCCCCGAGAGCAACGAAACGGGGGGGACGGGGCGGGCGTGGAGCCGTTTCAAGCCGCGCCGAAATGCAGCAAGGTCTCCGACACGGCATTTGATTTCGACTTCGCGGTGAACGGGCATGTCTGGGAAGCCTTTCCGCGCCAGGTCTGGTCTGCGGCGCGGAGATTCGTTAGTATAGCTCGGCGCTCGCGCAAGGCGCACGGCCGCTTGGGACCGCCGGCCGATAACCGCGGCCCAGAAACACCGCACCATGACCGAACCGACCACGCCGCTGATGCGGCAGTATCACGCCATCAAGACGCGCTATCCGCATGCGCTGCTGCTCTTCCGTCTGGGCGACTTCTACGAGCTCTTCTACGAAGACGCGCTGGTGGCATCGCGCGAGCTGCAGATCACCCTGACGGCGCGCAACCGCGAACGCGGCCAGCCCGTGCCGATGTGCGGAGTCCCCTATCACGCGGCGGAAACCTACATTGCGCGGCTGATCCGCGCCGGATACAAGGTGGCCATCTGCGACCAGATGGAGCAACCGGCGCCCGGAAAGAAGCTGGTGCGGCGCGAAGTGGTCCGCGTCATTACTCCCGGAACTGCCACCGACCTGCACGTTCTGGATGCCAAGGAGAACAATTTCCTCGCGGCGCTGGCGCGGCATCCTTCGGGCGCGCCCATCGGCCTGGCGTGCGTGGACATTTCCACGGGCGAATTTCAAGCCACCGAGTTTTCCGGGCCGCAGGCCGAAGAAACCCTGCGGGACGAGCTCCATCTGTTGCGGCCCCGGGAAACTCTCCTGCCACGCCAGGAAAACCTCTTTGGCGCCGCGCCCACCGAGCTCGATGGGGCGGGGGGCGTCGAAACCCGCCTGGAAGGATGGCTCTTCCGCGAGGATTACGGCGAACGAATGCTGCGCGAACAGTTTGGCGTGGCCGGCCTGGAAGGCTTCGGCCTCGAGGGACACGGCCAGGCCACAGCAGCCGCCGGCGCGCTGGTTCACTACCTCCGCGAGACTTCGGGCCAGGGCGAAGGCACCGCAGCCGCGCTGCGGCACCTCAGTGGCGTGCGTTACTACGAGCAGGGCGATGCGCTGGTGCTGGATCCGGTTTCCGTGCGCAATCTCGAGCTGGTCGCCCCCATCTTTCCCGACGAGAGCGCGCGGGGAGCAAACACGACCCTGGTTGGCGTTCTCGGCGAAACCTGCACGAGCATGGGAGCGCGGCTGCTGCGCGGCTGGGTCCTGCGTCCGGAAATTTCCATCGAGGAGATTGAGGCGCGGCTGGAAGCCGTGGCGGTGATGAAGGGCCACACCGTATTGCGCGAGGAAATCCGCAAAGAGCTGCAAGGCGTTCTGGACCTTGAGCGCCTCACCAGCCGCATCACCCTGGGGGTGGCCGGCCCGCGCGAAATGCTGGCGCTCAGACAATCGCTCGCGCAGATTCCGCTGCTGCGGCGTTTTCTTGCGCCACCCGATTCCGGGGCAAGTTCGAGGCTGGCCGAGCTGCATCGCGGGCTGGATGAACTGGCGGACGTGCGCGAGCTTATCGAGCGCGCCATCGCCGAAGAGCCGCCCGCACAGGCAAGCGAGCCGGGAGTTATCCGCCGCGGCTACAACGCCGAGCTGGATGAGTTCCGCGACCTCAGCCAGCACAGCAAGCAGATTGTCGCCGCGATGGAAGAGCGCGAACGAAAACGCACGGGCATCGGCTCGCTGAAGATCCGCTTCAACCAGGTGTTCGGTTACTACATCGAAATTTCCAAGCCGAACCTGCACCTGGTGCCTCCGGACTTCGAGCGCAAGCAAACGCTGGTGAACGCCGAGCGCTTCACCGCTCCGGAGCTGAAAGAATACGAGCGAAAGATTCTGGCCGCGGAGGAGCGCATTCTGGAGATCGAGCGCAGACTCTTCCAAGAGGTGCGCGGGTCGGTAGCCGCGCAAGCGCACCGTTTGCAAAAAACCGCGGCGGCCATAGCGCAGCTCGATGTTCTGGTGAATTTCGCGCGGCTTGCAGCGGACCGCGATTACGTGCGCCCGGAATTCGGCGGCGATGGAGAACTGCTGCTCATCGGCGGCCGCCATCCGGTGGTCGAGCAACTGCTGTCGCAGCGCGGCGAGCGGTTCGTGCCCAACGATCTTTACCTCGATGCGTCCCAGCAGCAAATCCTGCTGATTACCGGGCCGAACATGGGCGGCAAGTCCACCTATTTGCGGCAAGCGGCGTTGATTGTCTTGATGGCGCAGATGGGTTCCTTCGTGCCCGCGCGGCGCGCCAAGCTGCCGCTGACCGACCGCATCTTCACGCGCATCGGCGCCTCGGACAACCTGGCGCGGGGCCGCTCCACGTTTCTGGTGGAGATGAGCGAGGTTGCGGCAATTCTGAACACCGCCACGCCATCGAGCCTGGTGCTTCTGGACGAAGTCGGCCGCGGGACGGCGACGTTTGACGGACTGTCCATCGCCTGGGCGGTGGTCGAACATCTGCAGCAGCACACGCGCGCGCGAACGCTGTTCGCGACGCACTATCACGAGTTGACCGAGCTGGCCGAGCTCTTGCCCGGGGTGAAGAACGTGCACGTCTCGGTGAAGGAAACGCCCAACGACATCGTGTTTCTGCGGCGCGTCGAGCCGGGTAGCGCCGATAAAAGTTACGGCATCGAGGTGGCGCGCCTCGCCGGGCTTCCCCGAAGCGTCATCGAGCGCGCCCGGGAAGTTCTCGAGCGCCACGAGCAGAGCGAACATCAGTTGAGCGGGAAACTGACTCCCGGCGCGGCGCAGGGCGCGGATTCGAACGGCAAACAGCAGGCGCTCTTTACGCCCCTTGACCGCGCCGTGCTCGAGGCGCTTCGCCAAGCCGATCTCGACCAATTGAAACCCGTCGAGGCGCTCAACTTGCTGGCCGAGTTGAAGAAACAGATTTCATGAGCGCGCGCTCGATGCTCGTCCTCGGTCTGATGTCGGGGACTTCCGCCGATGGAATTGACGTGGCGCTGGCGAAGATTGCGGGCGCGGCGCCGCGAATCCACGCTAAGCTTGAGAACTTTGTTTCACTTCCCTTCCCGCGCGAAATTCGCGCTGCTGTCTTGCGGGTGGCTGAAGGCCGCTCCACGACAACGGGTGAGATCAGCCAATTGAATTTCCGGCTGGGCGACCTTTTCGCCCAGGCAGCCCTGAAAGCCTGCCGCACCTTTGGAGTTCCCTTGCGGCGGATTGCGCTGATCGGGTCCCACGGACAAACGATTTACCACCAGGGCCGCGCAAGCCAGTATCTGGGAGCGCGAATCGCCTCCACGATGCAAGTCGGCGAGCCCTCCGCGATCGCCGTGCGGACGGGAATTACCACCGTCGGAGATTTTCGACCCGCGGATGTCGCCGTTGGCGGACAGGGCGCGCCGCTGGTGCCGTTTGTGGACTACCTGTTGTACCGGGATAAAAGGCG
>WNGH01006345.1_pt1 | contig 27935 bp, 30 predicted proteins | sample 5400631 | NCBI WGS metagenome assembly WNGH01 (sample SAMN13153373, study PRJNA577476) | soil metagenome | isolation source: 115 cm soil or saprolite under Garry oak tree replicate 1 | place: USA:California | collected 2016-06-15
GCAGGCGAGTCGAGACCAGGCCGCTCGCCGGCACGAGGCGCCGCGGTGCGAATCCCGAGGAGGACAAGCGCCTCGAGAAGGAGCTGCTCAGCGATCTGAAGGAGCGTGCCGAGCACGTCATGCTGGTCGATCTCGGCCGCAACGACGTCGGCCGCGTCGCGCGGCCTGGCACCGTGGTCGTCGATCGGCTGATGGAGGTTGAGCGCTACTCCCATGTGATGCACATCTCGTCCACCGTCAGCGGCCAGCTCCGGGAGGGGAAGACGTCGCTCGACGCCTTGCGCGCGGCGTTTCCCGCTGGCACGGTGTCGGGAGCTCCGAAGATCCGCGCCATGGAGGTCATCGCCGAGCTCGAGCCCGACCAGCGCGGCGTTTACGCCGGCTCGCTGGGCTACGTGAGCTTCGGCGGCAACATGGACATGGCGATCACGCTGCGCACAGTTGTCGCGACCGAAGGTGTCGCCTACGTCCAGGCCGGGTGCGGCGTGGTCGCGGACTCCAAGCCCGAGCGCGAGTACGAGGAGACGCTGGAGAAGGCGGGCGCGATGTTCAAAGCAATCGAGATGGCGGAGGACATGTGATGGCGCGGCTCGCGATGATCGACAACTACGACTCCTTCACCTACAACCTCGTCCAGTACATGGCCGAGCTCGGCGCGGAGCCGGCGGTGTTTCGCAACGATGAGGTGACTGTCGAGGAGCTGTCCAAGTTCGACGGAGTCGTCATTTCGCCCGGACCTGGAACGCCCGACGACGCCGGCGTCTCGAACGATACGATCCGCGCGCTGAGCGGCAAGGTGGCGATCCTGGGCGTGTGCCTTGGCCATCAATGCATCGGTCAGGTGTTCGGTGGGGAGGTCGTTCGCCACGAGCCTGCGCACGGCAAGACGGCCTGGGTCCACCACGACAACTCGGGCGTGCTCGCGGGGGTCAGCGAACCGTTTGAGGCGACGCGATACCACTCGTTGATCGTCAAGCGCTCCAGCATGCCGCAGGAGCTGGTGGTCACCGCGTGGACGCACGACGGCGTCGTCATGGGCCTTCGCCATGTCAAGCACCCGACTTACGGCGTGCAGTTCCATCCCGAGTCGATCCTCACGAAAGAAGGTAAAAAGATTCTCGGCAACTTCGTCCGCCGAGCCGCGGCCCCACCATTGCCCTCCCCACTTCGTGGGGAGGGGTCTGGAGAACACGTTTGATAGAGGCGATCGCCAAGGTCGTCCGCTGCGAGAACCTCTCCGAGGACGAGGCGGCCGCGGCCTTTGAGGTGATCATGCGCGGCGACGCCACTCCCTCCCAGATCGCGGGCTTCGTCGTCGCTCTGCGCATGAAAGGGGAGACGGTTGAGGAGCTCACCGGTTTCGCGCGCACCGCACGCGCGGTCGCGACACGGATCCAGGTCGAGGGCGCATTGCTCGACACGTGCGGCACCGGCGGGGACGGTCTCGCGACCTTCAATATCTCGACGCTCGCCGCGATCGTCGCTGCCGCTTGCGGCGCGCGCGTCGCCAAGCACGGCAACCGCGCGGCGTCGTCGATGTGCGGCTCGGCGGACGTGCTCGAGCAGCTGGGCGTGAAGATCGACCTTGCCCCGGAAGGTGTCGCTCGCTGCATTGACGAGGCCGGGATCGGATTCCTGTTTGCGCCGGTGTTTCACCCGTCGTTTCGTTTCGCCGGCGTCCCGCGGCGCGAGCTTGGCCTGAGAACTGTGTTCAACGTGCTTGGTCCGCTTTGCAACCCAGCGGGCGCGAAGTACCAGGCCCTCGGGGTCGCTGACGGGGCGATGGCCGCGAAGATGGCGGACGTCCTGCAGCGCCTCGGTGTCGAGCGCGCGATCGTCTTTCATGCGAGCGACGGGATGGACGAGCTGTCGGTCGCGTCGCCGTCCACCGTGATCGAGATCGACGGCCGCCGCAAGGAATATGAGCTCGATCCGGTGGAGCTCGGCCTGAGCAGGGCGCCGGTCGAGGCGATGCGGGGTGGAGGCCCCGAAGAGAACGCGCGCCTGGCGCGAGAGGTGCTTGGTGGCGCCAAAGGTCCGAGGCGCGACGTCGTGCTCCTCAATGCGGCGGCGGCATTGCGGGCGGCGGGTCTGGCGGAGGAATGGAAGGACGGCCTGGGGCTGGCGGCCGAGGCGATCGACTCGGGACGCGCCGGCGAGGTGCTGCTGCGGTGGGCCACAATCTCGCAAGAGTGAATCCGGAGGCGGAAGACGTCCTGTCCCGCCTGGTCACCGAAGCCAGGCAGGACCTGCAGCGTCGCCGCTACCTCGTGGGCTCCGACCAGTTCGAGCTCGCCGTGGCCGCCTACGCGCCCAAGGATTTCCTGGGCGCGCTGCGGACGCCGCACCTGTCGGTGATCGCGGAGATGAAGCAGCGGACCCCGAGCATGGGCGTGCTGTCCGAGGACTACTTTCCAGCTGACATCGCGCACGCATACACGGACGGCGGCGCCGCCGCGATTTCCGTGCTCACCCACATGGCCGGCTTTGGTGGCCGGCCCGAGCACATCCGCATCGTTCGTGCCGCGACCGAGCTCCCGATCCTGCGTAAAGACTTCGTGACCGACCCGTTCGAGATCGCTGAAGCGAGAGGTTGCGGCGCCGACGCGGTGCTGCTGATCGTCGCAGCGCTCGACACCGCGCAGCTCAAGGATCTCATCGCGGTCGCGAAGAGCCGTGGTCTCGCCGCGCTGGTCGAGGTCCACGACGAGGACGAGACTGCCGCGGCGCTCGAGGCGGGTGCGCTGGCGGTGGGAGTCAACCACCGTGACCTTCGGACGTTGGCCGTCGATCTGGCTGTGAGCGAGCGTCTGCGCAAGCTCGTACCGACCGACATCGTTTTCGTCGCGGAGAGCGGCATCCAAGGTCCCGAGGACGCGAGGCGTATGCGGGAGGCGGGGGCCGACGCCATCCTGGTCGGCGAGCTGCTGATGCGTTCCGCCGATCCGGCCGCGCAAATCAGAGAGTTGACGCAGTGATCCGGATCGCCGGGCGCGCGCAGGGCGCATGATTCGAATCAAGATCTGCGGCATCTGCGACCTCGAAAGCGCGCGCTTCGCGGTCGAGGCAGGCGCCGACATGATCGGTTTCCACTTCTGCAACTCCGATCGGCGCGTCTCGCCCGAGGACGCCAAGGCGATCCTGGACGAGCTGATGGTGCGGCCGAAGATCGTCGGCGTCTTCATCGACGAGTACCCGGGCGAGGTGCGCAGGATCGCCGATTTCCTCGACCTGGACCTGCTTCAGCTGCACGGCTCAGAGCCGCCGGGCTTCGAGGCCGGCCGGCCGGTCATGAAAGTGCTCAAGGTGAGGGACGGCCAGGTTCCCGGGACGGACGATTGGCCCGACCCGATCATGCTCGACTCGTGGGCCGCCGACCAGCGCGGCGGCACCGGCCGGACCTGGGACTGGGAGGTCGCGCGGCCTCTGTTCGCGTCGCGCAGCGTATTCATCGCCGGCGGTCTGGAACCGGGTAACGTGGGCAAGGTCGTGAGCGAGTTCAAGCCCTACGGCGTCGACGTCTCCAGCGGCGTCGAGGCGCGCGTTCGCGTCAAGGATCCGGAGAAAGTGCGCTCGTTCATCCGCGCCGTCCGCCTCGCCGAGGCGCTCGCCTGATGTCACGCTCAACGCTGACTCACCCCGTCGACGGTCGGTTCGGCGCATTTGGCGGGCAGTACGTGCCCGAGACCCTGATGAGCGCGCTGCGAGAGCTCGAAGACATGTGGCACGAGGCAAAGGCCGACCCCCAGTTCCAGCTCGAGCTGGCCGGCCATCGGCGCGCGTTTGTCGGACGCCCGACACCGCTCTACGCCGCGGGCCGCTTGAGCGAGCACTTCGGCGGCGCGCACATCCATCTCAAGCGCGAGGACCTGTGCCACACCGGAGCGCACAAGCTGAACAACGCGGTCGGTCAGGCGTTGCTCGCGGTGCGCATGGGCAAGAAGCGGGTCATCGCCGAGACTGGCGCGGGTCAGCATGGCGTCGCGACCGCGACGGTCTGCGCGCGATTCGGCCTCGACTGCACCGTCTACATGGGCACCGAGGACATGCGCCGCCAGTCGATGAACGTGCGCCGGATGAAGCTTCTCGGCGCCGAGGTCGTCGAGGTCAAGTCAGGGTCGAAGACGCTCAAGGACGCGACCACCGAGGCGATCCGGGACTGGGTGACCAACGTCCGCACCACCCACTACATAATCGGTTCGGTCGTCGGCCCGCACCCGTATCCCGAGATGGTGCGCGACCTGCAGCGCGTGATCGGCGATGAGGCGCGCGACCAGTACCTCTCGCTCGATGGCAAGCTTCCCGACGTCGTCGTCGCGTGCGTGGGCGGGGGCTCGAACGCGATCGGCATGTTCACGGCGTTCCTCGACGACCGCGATGTCGTGCTGATCGGAGTCGAAGCGGCCGGCAAGGGGATCCGCACCGGCGAGCACGCGGCGTCGCTGGTGGGCGGCCGTCCTGGAGTGCTGCACGGCTCGTACTCGTACGTCCTGCAGGATGGCGATGGCCAGATCCTGCCGACCCACTCGATCTCGGCGGGCCTCGACTATCCAGGCGTCGGGCCCGAGCACTCCTTCCTTCGCGATATCGAGCGGGTCGAATACGTCGCCGTCACGGACAAGGAAGCGCTTGCCGCCTTCAAGCTGTGCACGCGGCTCGAGGGCATCATGCCGGCGCTCGAGCCGTCGCACGCGATCCATCACGCGGGCGTGATCGCGCGAGAGCTCGGACCGGGCGGACGGATCCTCGTCTGCCTCTCCGGCCGCGGCGACAAGGACATGGACTCCGTTGATGGTGGCTGACGCCGGGCGCGCGCAGGGCGCACTTCCTGTAAAGACGAAGCTCGCCAACGCGCTCAAGTCGAAAGGCGGCGACCTGAAGCTCGTCGCGTACATCATGGCCGGGCATCCGTCGGCCAAACGCTCGATCGACGTGGGGAAGAGGCTGGCTGCTTCCGGCATTGCGGCGATCGAGATCGGCATCCCGCACTCGGACCCCCTGGCCGATGGACCGGTGATCCAGCGCGCGGGCCAGGCCGCGCTCCAGCACGGGATGACCGTCGCGGGAGCTCTCGAGGTCGCCGCCGGGGTCGCGAAGGAAGGCGTGCCCGTCGTGCTGATGACCTACATCAACCCGGTCCTCGCCTACGATCCGCGGAAGTTCGCCGCCGAGGCCTCGCAGGCCGGCGTGGCGGGCGTGATCGTGCCCGACCTGCCGATCGAAGAGGCCGAGCCCGTATCCGGCTGGCTCCGCTCGGCGTCGCTCGACACCGTGTTCATGGTCGCCCCGACCACGCAGCCAGACCGCATCGCCACGATCTGCTCTCACTCGAGCGGTTTCGTCTACTGCGTCACCGTGACCGGGATCACCGGGGTGCGCAAGGACCTGCCGGCGGGCATGACCGAGATGTTCGCCGAGGTCAAAAAGCACACGTCGCTCCCCGTCGCGGCCGGGTTTGGCATCTCGCGCCAGGAGCACATGAAGGCGTTGCGCGGGCATGTCGACGCCGCCGTCGTCGGCAGCGCGATCGTCGACGAGATCGACAGAGCCGGAGACGGCGTCGCCCTGGTCAGGGAGCTCCTGAAAGCTTGTCGGTAAGAGGTATCAGGGGGGCCACGACGGCGAGCACGAACACCGGGGATGCGATCACCGAAGCCACCGAGGAGCTTCTGCGCGAGCTCGTCCGCCTCAACGACCTGGACGCAACTGAGATCGCGTTCGCCTACTTCACCACGACGCCTGACCTGAACGCGGAGTTTCCTGCCCTCGCCGCCCGCCGGCTCGGCTGGCTCGACGTGCCGCTTTTGTGCGGACACGATATGAACGTCCAGCAGCCCAATCCTCGGGGCGTCCCCATGTGCATCCGCATCCTCTTGCTGTACAACACACCACGGCCGCAGGCGGCGATGCGCTTCGCCTACCTCCGCGGCGCCGAAGCGATCAAGACCGACCTGGATTACATGAGAGGGGCGTTCAAGCCGTGATCATCGTCATGTCGCACCAGGCGACGCCGGCCGAGATCAAGGCGGTGGTGGACCGCGTTGAGGAGATCGGCCTCAAGACCGAGCTCTCGAAGGGCGAGGAGCGGACGGTCATTGGCGTGATCGGCGGCAACGCCTACGCCTACAGAGACGCGTTCTCGCATCTCGGCGGGATCCAGGAGATCGTCCCCATCACCAAGCCATTCAAGCTCGCGAGCCGCGAGTTCCGCCGGGCCGACACGGTCGTCGACGTCGGCGGGGTGAAAATCGGCAACGACGAGGTCGTGGTCATTGCCGGACCGTGCTCGGTCGAGGGCGAGGAGATGCTCATGGAGACCGCGCGTCACGTCGCGGCGCAGGGCGCGCGGATGCTGCGCGGGGGAGCGTTCAAGCCGCGGACCTCGCCGTACTCGTTCCAGGGACTGGGCGAGTCGGCGTTGAAGATGATGGCGGCCGCTCGCGCCGAGACCGGCCTCAAGGTCGTGACCGAGGTCGTCTCGCCAGGTGACGTCGGGCTCGTCGCGCAGTACGCGGACGTGCTGCAGCTGGGCACCCGCAACATGCAGAACTACGCGCTTCTCCAGGAGGCGGGCCGCTCCGGCAAGCCGGTGCTTCTCAAGCGCGGGATGTCGTCGACGATCGAGGAATGGCTTCTCGCGGCCGAGTACATCCTGTCGCAGGGCAACCGCGACGTGATCCTGTGCGAGCGCGGAATCCGCACGTTTGAGACCGCGACCCGCTTCACGCTGGACCTCAACGCGGTACCCCTGGTGCGCGAGCTCTCTCATCTCCCCGTCGTTGTCGACCCCTCGCAAGCGACCGGCAGGTGGTCGCTCGTCGGCCCCATGTCCCTGGCGGCGATCGCGGCCGGCGCGAACGGGTTGCTCATCGAGGTCCACCCGACGCCGAACCAGGCGTTATCGGACGGCGCACAGTCGCTGGACTTCGACGCCTTCGACCATCTCATGGCCGACTTGCGGCGGCTGCTCGGCGCGATGCAGAAGCAGCTGGCTTAGAGCGGCGTGCCGACGGTCGCGATTGTCGGGCTCGGCCTGATGGGCTCCTCATTCGCGCTCGCCCTCAAGAAAGCCCGTCCCGACATGACTGTCGTGGGCAGCGACCGCAACCCGGTCGTCGTGCGGAAAGCGATCGACCGCGAGATTGTCGCCACCGCGAACACGGACCTGAGCGTGGTCGAGGTGGCCGATGTCGTTGTCGTCGGCGCTCCGCTCCACGCGATGCGCGAGCTGCTTGCGCAGCTGGCCGTGAAAGCCGCGGGCAAGCCGATCACCGACATGGCGAGCACCAAGGCGACCGTCATGGAATGGGCCGCCGCAGAAGGGATCGACCTGGTCGGGGGCCATCCCATGTGCGGCAAGGAGACATCTGGCATCGACCACGCCGAAGCAGGCCTCTTCGAGCACGCCCCCTGGGTGCTTACGCGCGACGATGGGTGGATCACCGAGCTGATCGAGGCGGTCGGCGCGCATCCGGTCGTGATGGATGCCGTGACCCATGACCGGCTCGTCGCGGGCGTGAGCCACGCCGCTTTTCTGCTCTCAGTCGGCTACGTGCTCGCGCTTTCGCGACGCGAAGACTGGCCCCAGGCTTCGCGTCTGGCCGCCGGCGGATTTCGGGACATGAGCCGGCTTGCCGCCGGCGACCCCGATCTGTACGCCGGCGTCGCGCGCACCAACCGGCAAAACCTCATCGAGATGCTGGACGCGGTGAGCGCCGAGCTCGCGAGGCTTCGCCGGCACCTCGACGCCGACGACCCGCGTCTGATCGAGCTGTTCGAGGAGGCGCGGGACGTGCGTGAGCGCTGGGCCAAGAGTTGATCGCCACCGTGCGAAGCGCTCGCCGGCTGGAGGGCGCGATCACGGTGCCCGGCGACAAGTCGGCTGCTGGCGGGATTGCTCGCGGCGCAGGGATTCTCGAGCGAGCTCATCGGCGACGAGTCGCTGTCCCGCCGGCCGATGGACCGCGTCGTCGCTCCCTTAAAGCAGATGGGCGCGAACGCCGACTGGCCTCCGTTGCGAGTGGGCGGCGGACAGGGCCTGCACGGCATCGAGTACCACCCTCCCGTGCCGAGCGCGCAGGTCAAGTCGGCGGTTCTGCTGGCGGGGCTTTATGCCGAAGGCAAGACCTCGGTCATCGAGACTGTCAAGACTCGCGACCACACCGAGCTGATGCTGGAGGCGATGGGGGCGACCGTCACTGTCGACGGACTGACGGTCGAGTTGGAGCGCACCGCAAGCCTGGCTCCGCTCGACATCGATGTGCCAGGCGACTTCAGCGCCGCGGCGTTCTGGCTGGTCGCGGCGGGGATCGTCAGCGAATCGAAGGTCAAACTCGTTGGCGTCGGCGTCAACCCGACGCGAACCGCGCTCGTGGACCTGCTCACGACCGCGGGCTTTCATCTCGCCAGGTCGAAGCCGCGCTTCGAAGCGCGCGAGCCAGTCGCGGACCTGCACGTGCGACCCGCCGGCGACCTGCGTCCGCTCCGCATCGAGGGCGTGATGGCTGCTGAGATGATCGACGAGCTGCCTGTGCTGGCTGTGGCGGCCACGCAGATCGCCGGCACGAGCGTGATCTCGGGAGCGGGCGAGCTGCGTGTGAAGGAGTCCGATCGCGTGGCCGCGATGGAAGCTGGGTTGAACGCGATGGGCGCCGATGTCGTGGCCCAGGCCGACGGCTGGATCATCAAGGGACCACGTCGCCTCGAGGGTGCGCGGGTGAATTCCGTCGGCGACCACCGCGTGGCGATGGCGCTTGCGGTGGCCGCACTCATCGCGGACGGCAAAACCGAGATCGAGGGCGCCGAGTGCGTCGAGATCTCTTATCCCGCGTTCTTCGATCACCTGGAGTACCTGGCTTGAAGGTTCGCCGCGAGATCGATGTCGAGGTGGTCGCGCTCGAGCTGTACGAGCTCGAGGTAACTGCCCCACGCGACGATTTCGAGCTCGAGGTCAGGCGCACCACCCAGGTGGCGCGGTCCCCGCACGCAGCCTCTTTCGACGCGGCCCGCAAGCTATATCGGAAGTTCGGCACCGATCCCACGCGGACGCGTCCATCCTCGGAGGCGCTCCTGCGCCGGGTCAAGAAGGGCGAGCCCCTGCCGCGCATAAACTCGCTGGTCGATGTCGCGAACGCGCTGTCCGTGCAGCTCCAGGTGCCGGTCGGGCTCTACGACCTCGACAAAGTGAAGGGCGACGAGCTCGTGATCCGGCTGGGACAGAAGGGCGAAAGTTATCAGGGCATCGGCAAGGAACGTGTCAACGTCGCGGGGCGGATCTGTGTGGCCGACGCCGAAGGTCCGTGCGGCAATCCAAGCGCCGATTCAGCGCGCACCATGATCACCACGGACACAGAGCGCGCGGGGTGGATCTATTTCTTGCCCGTGAGCGACGAGGATGTCGACCGCACCGCCGAGCTAATCGCCGTTTTCGGGCGCGGCCTGATCCGGCTGGTCGAGTCATGAAGGTCGCCGCCGAGCAGGTCCTCTGCGTCAATCGCGAAGACATCTTTCCCGACGGCGCGTGGCACGGATTCGTGACCGACGATCTGGAGCGACCGCAGAAGGTGATCCGCGAATCCCACTTCTTCAAGCCTCGGGCGGAGGTGGAGAACGATCCTAGCTTTCAGCAGATCATCCCGTACGTTGTGTTTCGCCATCGCGACCGCTACCTGCTGACGCACCGGCTGCGCGCGTCGTCGGAGCGGCGACTGCGCAAGCAGTACTCGCTGGGCGTGGGCGGCCACATCAATCCCGGCGACCTGAGCGCGGGCGACCCGATCCTCGACGGCCTCAAGCGAGAGTGGGAGGAGGAAGTCGTCTACGACGGGCGCTTCGAGGCGCGGCTGCTTGGATTCCTGAACGAGGAATCGTCGCCAGTGTCGAAGGTCCATCTCGGCGTCGTGTTCCTGGTCGACGGCGACAGCCCGAACATCAAGATCCGCGAGACCGACAAGCTGGCCGGCGGGCTACTCACGCTGGACGAGATGCGGATCTACTTCCTCGAGATGGAGTCGTGGTCGCAGATCGTGTACGAGCGCCTTCGCATGGGCGAGTCGTGAGGTACGTGGAGGCCGGCGGCGCTCGCGTCTCGGTCATCGGCCTCGGCACGTGGCAGTTCGGCTCGACCGAGTGGGGTTATGGGCGCGATTACAACACCAAGGTGGCGGGCGACATCGTCCGCCGTGCCCTCGACCTCGGCGTCAACCTGATCGACACGGCGGAGATCTACGGACTCGGTCGCTCCGAGCGGATCATCTCCGGCGCGATACGCGACAGGCGCAACGCGGTCTTTCTCGCCACCAAGCTGTTTCCCATCGGTCTCCCGTTCATGACGGGCTGGCGCGCGCGCTCCAGCCTGCGCAGACTTGGCGTCGACAGTGTCGACCTCTACCAGCTCCACTGGCCGAGTCCATTTTTTCCGCCGCGGTCGACGATGCCACGTTTTCGACGGCTGGTCGATGAGGGCGTGACCCGGCATGCGGGCGTCAGCAACCATGGGCTTGCCGCCTGGCAGGAATGCGAGCGGGCATTTGGAGGACCGATCCTGTCCAACCAGGTGCGGTTCAGCCTGGTGCATCGGGAGCCGGATCGGGAGCTCGTGCCCTGGGCGCAGCGAGAAGGTCGCATGGTCATCGCGTACAGCCCGCTGGGGCAGGGACTGCTTTCGGGCAAGTACCAGACCCGGCCGCCGGCCAACTTTCGGCGGGTTCGCGGCGACTTCACCGCGGAAGGCCGCGCCAGACGGGCGCCTCTGATCGACGCCTTGGGTGAGATCGCCGGCGCACATGGCGCGACGGCGGCGCAGGTCTCGCTCGCCTGGCTCGTCCGCAAGCCGAACGTGGTCGCGATCCCGGGAGCATCGAGTGTGCGGCAGCTCGAGGAGAACGTGGCCGCGGCCGATCTGACCCTCAGCGACGACGATGTTCGCCGACTGGATAGCCTCAGCCTGTGAAGCTCAACTCCGTCGAGCTGCACCGGATCAAGCTGTCGCTCGTCGCGCCCTTCGAGACCTCGTTCGGGGTCCAGACCGAACGCGACGTCCTGCTGCTCAAAGCGATCACCGACGCGGGTGAGGGATGGGGCGAATGCGTGGCGGGTGAGGAGCCGACCTATTCCTCCGAGTACGTCGAAGGCGCCCAGGAGGTGCTCATCCGCCACCTGATCCCGCGGCTGCTCAACCGCGAGATCTCTCTGGCGGACGTGGCGCGGATCCTGCGACCGATTCACGGCCACAACATGGCCAAGGCGGCGCTCGAGATGGCGATGCTCGACGCCGAGCTGCGGGCGGACGGCAAATCGTTTGGGCAATTCTTTGGCGCCACGCGCACGGCGGTGGACTGCGGGGTGTCCGTCGGAATCCACAGCTCGATTCCAGAGCTGCTGCAGACCGTCGGCGGGTATCTCGACGCCGGGTACCTGCGGATCAAGCTGAAGATCAAGCCCGGCTGGGACGTCGAGCCGGTTCGTGCTGTGCGCGAGCGCTTTGGGGACGTGCCGCTGCAGGTGGACGCGAACACCGCGTACTCGCTCGCCGATGCAAAGCACCTTGCCGAGCTGGATCGATTCGACCTCCTGCTCATCGAGCAGCCACTACCGGAGGAGGAGGTGCTCGCCCACGCCAAGCTCGCGCGCAACGTCAAGACGCCGATCTGTCTCGACGAGTCGATCACGTCGGCGCAGACGGCGGCCGACGCCATCGAGCTCGGCGCGTGCCAGGTGATCAACATCAAGCCTGGCCGGGTGGGCGGTTACCTCGAGGGCCGCAAGATCCACGACGTATGCGTCGAGCGAGGCATTCCGGTCTGGATGGGAGGCATGCTGGAAACAGGGATCGGGCGCGCCGGCAACGTGGCGATGGCCGCGATGCCGGGTTTCACGCTGCCTGGAGACACCTCGGCGTCAGACCGTTACTACCACCGCGACATCACGGAGCCGTTCGTCCTAAAGGACGGCAGGCTCAAGGTGCCGACCCGGCCTGGTCTCGGAGTGACGGTGGATCACGAATACCTGGACTCGATCACGTTCTGGACTGGGACGCTCGGGCGTGGCGGCATGAGCGCGGCCTCGGGCTAGCGTCTACCCCATCAAGTCGGTCATGGCCGCGGCGCGTGCGGCGGAGCCCAGCCGGCGAAGGCCAAACCTGTCTTCGATGGTGGCGAGCAGGTTGTAGTGGTTGTAGGCGTGGCCGCTCACCCGGTGCGGCGTGTTCGGTCGGATGACGATGGTGAGGACCGAGTTGATGCTGTCCTCGCCCTCATCCCAGGTCAGGAGCAGCACACCGCCTTCCTTCCATGCCTTCGTCGCGAGGATGGTCGGCACGGTCTGAGCCAACCACGCGTCGGCTGTCGCGGTCGAGCAGTCGTGGCCGTCGTGGCACATGTTGGGGGTGATCCAGACAAACCGCGGAACGTTGCCGGAGATATCGCGGGCGAACTGCGTGAAGGGCACGACCTGAGAGGGGCACCGGCCCCCGTAGTACGCGAACGGATTGTGCTTGACGGCGTAGAGAGTGGTGTTGCTGAGGCAGCCGCCGCTTGTCATGCCCTCCATGTAGGCGCGCCAAGAGATCCCGGCCGACGTGAGCTGCGCGCCGAGGCCGCCTGCCGGCAGGGCATGGTACCCGTCGTCCGTGATTCCCCATGTGCTGCCCGAGGTCATGGCGAGGTAGTTGGGAAGGCTGGGGTGAGTTACTCCCCGGTAGTTCGTCGCAAGGCCATATTTCGCCGCCAGCTGCGACGTGTAACGACCGGCGAGCGCGTCTTTGTACGAGCGGTTCTCCATCACGATGACGAAGACGTGCGATGGGGAGGGGGCGGGCGCCGTGGTCGGAGCCGGCGCCGTGGTGGGAGTCGGCGAGGAGCTCGGCGACGCATTCGCCGTGGGTGTTGGACTCGCCGTCGGCTGCACCGCCGCGACGGGGGTCGGGCTGGGATGCGCGGCGGTGCGGGCCGGCCCGCAGGCCGCGACAGCGATCACGGCTAGGATCGGCAAGACCATGAGACTGGCATCCGGGCGGTGGGAGTTCCACGTTCGGCCGGAGCGGGGTGGGCGGATCACCTCACTTCGCCTCGACGGCGAGGAGCTGCTGGACCAGGGCATCGGAGTTGACCAGCCTACCGCGAAAAGCTTCGTCGAGGGCGGCGCATGGGGCTGGGACGAGATCGTGCCGAACCTGGAACCGACCGACGAGCTGCCCGACCACGGCGAGGCGTGGCGGCTGCCATGGGAGGTGCTGGATGAGGGCCTGATGCGGTGTCGGGGCCGGCTGGTGCCTTGGGAGCTGCAGCGCCGCATCGAGCTCGATGACGCGGTCAAGGTCGCGTATCAGTACCGAAATGTGGGTAGGTCAACGCAGCTCGCGTACTGGTGCGCGCACCCGCTGTTCAGGTATGAGTCGGGGATGGAGATCGGCGCGGAGGTGCCGAGCGCTCTTGGAGAAGGCGCCAGCACAAAGGTCTTTCTACCGGCTGGATCGGTCGACCATATCGTGCTCGGGTGGAGCTCCGGCAAGCGCATCGCGGTGAGCTGGGACGCGTCGCTGACGCCTGATGTGGCCATCTGGATGTGCAATGGCGACATCGGCGGGTATCGCCAGATCGCTGTAGAACCGGCGACCGCCTCGCCTGTGCTCGAGCCCGGCGCGTCGTTCGCCTGGTGGCTTCGAATCACCCCTCTCTAAACTGAGCCCGTGCCCAAGGTCATCGGGCTGCGCTGTCGGGAGTGCGGCGCTGAGTACGAGCTCCAGGCGACGCACGTCTGCGAGATGTGCTTTGGTCCGCTCGACGCCGTCTACGACGAGGCGTTGCTGCGCAAGATCGTGAAGCGGGACCGCATCGAGTCGGGACCCAAGTCGATGTGGCGCTATCGCGACCTCTTGCCCGTCGAGGATTCCGTCGCGGTCGTCACACTCGGCGAGGGCCTGACTCCGCTGGTGAAGGCGGACCGCCTGGGCGCGGAGTTCGGACTGCGCAACCTCTATCTGAAGAACGACAGCATGAACCCGACCAACTCGTTCAAGGATCGGGTCGTTTCCGTCGCCATCAGCTGGGCGCGCGCGCACGGTTTCGAGACGATCGCATGCGCCTCGACCGGGAACCTCGCCAACGCGGTGGCCGCGTACGCGGCGCGCGCGGGTCTGGAGTGCTTCGTCTTCATCCCCGTCGACCTCGAGCCGGCGAAGGTCGCGAGCATCAGCGTCTTCGACCCGAATGTCGTGGCGGTGCGAGGGAACTACGACGAAGTGAACCGATTGTGCAGCCAGCTGATCGAGTCGACGCCATGGGCTTTCTGCAACATCAACATCCGCCCCTTTTACGCCGAGGGCTCGAAGACGCTGACCTTCGAGACCGCCGAGCAGCTCGGGTGGAAGCTCCCCGACGAGATCATCATCCCGATCGCCAGTGGCTGCCAGTTCGTGCGCCACCGCCAGGCGGCGCGTGAGCTCATCGAGTATGGCCTCGTGCGCGGAGACCGCGTGCCTGCGTTCACAGGCGCTCAGGCGCTGGGCTGCGCGCCGGTCTACAACGCATTTCATTCCGATACTCCGGACCGCGTCCTGCCCGTCAAGCCGAACACCATCGCGCGGTCGATCGCGATCGGCAACCCGTCGGACGGTGTTTACGTGAACCGCATCGCGCGCGAAACCGGCGGCGTGGTCGAGGCCGTGACCGAAGAGGAGATCGTCGATGCGATCCGGCTCCTTGCGCGGACCGAGGGAATCTTCACCGAGACGGCGGGCGGGGTGACGATCGGCGTGCTCGCCAAGCTCGCGCGCGAGGGGCGCTGGAATGGCGACGAGGTGGTCGTCGCTTATGTCACCGGCCACGGGCTGAAGACCGCCGACGTGCTTGCCTCGGTGAACGGCCACGCCAAGCGGGTGGAAATAGAACCCACCATGAAGTCGTTTCGCGAGAAGGTGTCGATTTAGGTAATGGCGCAATTTCGAATTCCTGGACCCTTGCGGAGGCTCTCGGACGGCCAGGTGACCGTCCCCGTGGAGGCGGCCGACCTGGCGTCGGCGATCGAAGCGCTGGACGCCCGGTATCCCGGCTTCCGGGACCGCTTGCTCGATGAGAAGGGCGAGCTGCGCCAGTTCGTCAACGTCTACGTGAATGACGAGGATGTCCGCCTGGGGTCGGGTCTCCGGGAGAAGGTCGGCAAGGACGACGAGATCTCGATCGTGCCGGCGGTGGCGGGGGGCTAGGGACTACTCGACCAGGTCTCCCTCGGCTGGTTCGACCTTCACTCCGCGAGACTCCAGGTACTCGACGCCGCGGTCCAGCTCCTCAGGCTCACCCGACACCTCGAGCAGCACCCAACCCTGGTCACGAGTGACATCAGCACGGCGGATGTTGGTGACGATCTCGAACTTGCGCCCGACCTGGTAGATCACCGGCTCCTTGACCAGGGACGGTCCGAATATGAGCTTGAGTCGGCGTCGCGCCATCGGGAGCGAGTGTAAGTCCAAAGGGAAAGACTGTGAAGGGGGTGACCCAGGCGGGCACGGTGGCTTTGCAGGGTGGCCTGCCGTGAATATAAATTTACTGAAAATACATGGACAACCCAAACATAAGTTCGTATAATCGCGACATGTTTGATGAACTCGTCAAGCTCGAGTCTGCGATCACCGATTTCGATCGCCAAGCCGACGACGATTTCGTCGATCCCAGGCGCCTTAGCGCCGCCATCGACCGCCTCCAGGGCAAGCTCTGCCGGGCCGTGGCGGCGGCCAAGAAGCGCAACCAGCATCTGCTGACCGGCCAGAGCGCTTGCTCATGGGTGGCAAGGGAATGCCACATGTCCAAGACCGCCGCGGCCGATCGGCTGTGCGTCGGCAGCCAGCTCTGCTCGATGCCGATAGTGGCGGAGGCGCTGAGCTCGGGTGAGATCGGATTCCAGGCGGCCTCGGTCATCTGCCATCTGCAAGAGCGGGTTGATCAGATCGGCGCTCGCCTCGACGAGGAGATGTGGATCGGCAACGCCAAGCGCTTCTCCATCAAAGACCTGCGCGACATCGCGGCCGGAACGTGGCACGCGGTCGACCCCGAGGGCTTCTCGGCCAAAGTCGAAGACGACTTCGAGCGCCGCCAGCTCTTCATCAGCGAGAGCGGCGGCATGTACCGGCTGGACGCCTGGCTGGACGCAGAAGGCGGCCTGGCGGTCAAGACGGCGATCGAATCGCTGGCCAAACCGCTCGGGTCTGATGACCACCGGACATCGAAGCAGCGCCGGGCCGACGCCCTCGTGGAGGCCATGCGCCACGCGATGGACGTCGGGACGCTACCCAGGCGCAACGGAGTCAAACCGCACATCAGCGTCAGCACCACGATCGAAGGCTTGAGAGGCGAGCTTGGCGCGGCGGCATCGAAGCTCGACAACGGGATGCCGATTTCCAGCAGAACCGTGCAGCGCCTGGCCTGCGACGGGACCCTACACCGCATCCTCAAGGCCGACTCGGTCGTGATCGATGTCGGCCGAGCGACGCGCAGCGTCTCGCCGTCGCAGTGGCGAGCGCTTAAAGCAAGACACCGCACCTGTGCGGCCCCGGAATGCGACCGGCCGGTCAACATGACGAGCCCGCATCACATCGAGTTCTGGTCGAGTGGCGGCAAGAGCGACCTGCCCAATCTCCTGCCTCTCTGCTATCACCACCACCGGCTCGTGCACGAAGGTGGTTGGCAGGTGGTCAGAGGAGGTGCAGGGGTGAGATTCATTCCTCCCGAGAGGCTCATTCCGCGGCGAGTTCGTGGACCTGGTATGCCATGGGCGGCTTAGCGGGTCGTCATCGCCAGTCGTGCTCCTAGGAGCGCCTTCGTCGCCTGCACGTCGCTGATCGCAACAGGTTCGGAGCTTAGCTCCGCACTACGATTGGCGCCGGAAAATGGCGGAGTCGGTGGATGTCGCGATCATTGGTGCCGGCCAGGCCGGGCTGGCCACCAGCTGGTACCTCAAGCAAGCCTGCGTCGAGCACGTCGTCCTGGAATCGAGCCGGGTCGCCGAGACGTGGCGCTCGCGCCGGTGGGACTCGTTCTGCCTGGTCACGCCCAACTGGAGCGTCAGATTGCCGGGTGCCGAGTACGCCGGCTCAGACCCCGATGGCTTCATGCCGCTCGCCGAGCTCATCGATTACTTCCAGCACTGGGCCGACTCGTTCGACGCGCCAGTGCAGACGAACAGCAACGTCTCGTCACTCGAGAAAAACGACGGAGATTTCGTCCTTGAGTTGGCGGACAAGAAGGTCCGGGCGCACAACGTCGTGGTCGCGACCGGCGCCTACCAGCGGGCACACAGGCCGGCGGGCGCCGAACAGCTGCCCCCCACGCTGTTTCAGCTACTGGCTGAGGAATACTCGAACCCAACCACTCTTCCTCCCGGCGCGGTGCTGATCGTCGGCAGCGCCCAGACGGGCTGCCAGCTCGCGGAGGAGCTCCACGAAGCGGGCCGCAAGGTCTTCATCGCGTGCGGCCGGTGCCCGTGGGGCCCTCGGCGGATCGGCGGTCGCGACATCGTCTGGTGGGCAGCGCAGTCTGGATTCCTCGACCGCACGCCCGCGACGCTCCCCGGGCCCGCAGCTCGGCTGGTCGGAAACATAGTCACCACCGGCCATGGCGGCGGCCATGATCTGCACCTCCGCACGCTCGAGCAGATGGGAGTCGAGCTGCTCGGCCGCTTCAGGGGTGCCGAGGCCAACAAGATCGGCTTTGCCGATGATCTGGCGGCGAGCGCCGACTTCGGTGACGCAAGGCTCGGCGACCTGTGGAAGTACATCGAAGCTCACTGCGCCGCTTCCGGTCTGGCACTGCCGGATTTCGAGCTGCCGCAGCCGCTGCGAATCGCGACCCGGATCGAGCTCGACGTCGCCAAGGAAGGCATTGGCACCGTGATCTGGACCAGCGGCTACCGTCCCGACTACGGGTGGATGAAGCTCCCGGTGTTTGACGAGATGGGCTTTCCGGTTCAGCGCGATGGCGCTTCCGAGATCCCCGGGCTCTATTTCGCGGGCGTCCACTGGATGCGCAAGCTCAAGTCATCAATCCTCTACGGTGTGGGAGAGGACGCAGAGTTGCTCGCGCAGCACATCGTCGCCAACAGATCGTGAGAGTCGCCGTCGCGATGTCCGGCGGGGTCGATTCGTCGGTCGCCGCCGCGTTGCTGCAGGCGCAGGGTCACGAGGTCGTCGGTGTGACGCTGCAGCAGTGGCCGCGTGACGATTCCGACGAAGCCACCCGCCACGGTGGCTGCTGCTCGCTGTCCGCAGTCGAGGACGCACGTCGGGTCGCCGCCGTGCTGGACATTCCTTATTACTGCTGGAACCTGGAGCAGGAGTTTGGCGAGCGCGTGATCGAGCCTTTCCATCGCGCGTACCTCGCGGGGCGAACACCGAATCCCTGCGTGCGGTGCAACGCGTTCGTGCGCTTCGACCTGATGCTGTCGCGTGTCGTCGAGCTCGGATTCGACCGCCTGGCGACCGGTCATTACGCTCGGATCACACGCGGGCCGCAAGGTCCAGAGCTTCACATGGCCGTCGATGCCGCGAAGGACCAGTCGTACATGCTCTATCACCTGGACCGCGAACGGCTTTCGCGCATCGTCTTCCCATTGGGCGGGATGAGCAAGCGCGAGGTGCGCCAGCACGCGTTGGAGTTCGGTCTGCCGGTCGCGAACAAGGCTGAGAGCCAGGAGATCTGCTTCGTGCCGCGCGGTCAGACAGCCGCGTACCTCGCCCGGCGGCTGCCGGTCCGAGCAGGCGCCGTCACGGATGCCGCCGGGCGCCGGCTCGGCACTCATCGGGGCACCGCGCTGTACACGGTCGGACAGCGCAGCGGTTTCGGTGACCTCGCCGAACCGGGGCCATGGTACGTGACCAGTATCGACGCGGCAACCAACCAGATCGTCGTCGGCCGCCGCGAGGACCTTGCCGTGCGCGAAGTCTCGCTCGAGGAGGTCACGTTCATCGACGGCACGACACGCGAGCCGCTTCCGTGCGAGGTCCGGCTGCGCTACCACTCGCCCGCCATCCCGGCGGTCTATGAGGACGGTCGCTTGATGCTCGACGAGCCTTTCCTCGGCGCGGCGCCTGGCCAGGCGGCGGTGCTCTATTCGGGCAGCCGCGTGCTGGGCGGGGGGATCATCGCAGCGGCCGCGTGAGCCGCTCTCCCGACCTCGTTCTCGCCGCTTTCCACTGGCTCGAGTACCTCGGGCTGCTCGGAGGCATCGGCTCGTTCGTCGTCCGGCGGCTCGGCCGGATGCCTCCTCGCATCGAATGGGCGAACCCGCCGATGCACATCGCGTTCGCGGCGGCGCTGGCCGGCGGCCTGGGTTTGCTGGCGTTCGAGCACAGCTGGTGGGCCGTGCCGCGCGTGGCCGCCGAAGGGGCGGCGCTGGTGCTGTGTCTGCGCGGCAATCGGTATGTCGCGCCCTTCGCCGTTCTGGCGGCTGCCCTCCTACCATTGGCCGGTCACGCGTCCGGCGTGTCACCGCAGGCCGCCGGGGCCGAGTTCGCCGACGCTCTCCATGTGCTGTCCGCCGGCATGTGGGCGGGAGGCATCCTGGCCCTTGCCAGCCTGCAGCCGTCCGACGGGTGGAGGTCACCCGAGGCACGGATGTTGCTCGAGCGGTTCGGCCGCGTTGCCCTGATCGCGTTCGGCGTCACCGCCCTGACCGGGTTGCTGAGGGCGACCGAGCAGCTGTCGGACGTCAGCGACCTGTGGACGACGACCTATGGCGTCGTCCTGATGCTCAAGTCAGCGGGCGTCCTCGCGATGCTTGCCGCGTCGCTTGCCTGGCGTCGCGGGTGGCCGGCAGGCGGGGCCGAAGCCGTCCTGGCGACTGCTGTGGTCGGGGCGACAGCCTTGCTCGCCGCTTTTCCGCTACCGGCATAGGATTGGGCTGTGGCGCAAATTCGCGACGTGATGGCCAAGCGGCTGCAGACGGTCGGCCCCGACGACACCGTCGGCGAGGCCGTCGCGGTGATGGCACAGAACCGCATCGGATCGGTCCTGATCATGGATGGCGAACGGCTGCTGGGCATCTTCACCGAGCGCGACACAGTGCGCGCGCTGTCTCAAGCCCACGACGCGGCAAGGCATGAAATCGTCTCGTGGATGACGCACAACCCCACGACGGTGGCTCCGGACGTGGATGCCGAAGACGCGCTGCGGACAATGCTCGACAGCGGCTTTCGCCACCTACCCGTCGTTGAGAACGGCAAGGTCATCGGCATGGTGTCGATGAGGGATCTCGCCGGCTAAACTAAGCGATCTGCGTGCCGGCTCGGGACGCTATGGATCGCTGCATCGGGCCTCGGCCGAATCGTTGGTGTAGGCGCCTGCGGCCGCCCCATCCCCGGCCTGCGGCCGCCCCATCCCCGGCCTGCGGCCGGTACTTCCCCATAAATGGGGAAGAGTTGCCGCCTCCCCATGAACGGGGAGGAGTTCCGTGCCTAACCCCCGATGGGGTCGAGGTAGAACTTTCGCCAGCCGACCGTCTGAAACCCGAGCTTGTCGAGGATCGGCGCCGACATCGGGCCGCCCCACACGGCAATCCCCGGAGCGCCCGCTTCGCGCGCCATGTCGAGTCGCACCGCCACCATTGCGCGGTACACGCCGCGGCCGCGAAACTTCCCCCGCACCGCGCCGCCGTTGATGATCGCGCCGTCAGGCGGGTAAAGCGACAGACCCGCGCTGCCAGCGGGCTCGGTGTCTATGGTTGCCAGCACGACGCGGCGGTTGCGCGCGGTCAGCTGGTTCTGGCGGCGGCGTTCCTGGGCCGCGACCTGTTCGGGAGTGACGCCGCGCTCGGTGTCGCCGAACGCCTCGGCGTTGACCGCGTCGGCGAGGCGGAACAGCTCCGGGTCGGCGAGCGCGTCGTGCATCACGAGTCCGGTGGCCATCGGGCCGTTCAGGGACGCGTCAGCGGGTAGGACCATCACCGCGAGCTCGGGGGCCAGCGGCTCCGGCATGACGCCATGAGCGGCAAGGCGGTCCGCGAAGTCAGCGGGTTTCGTGTCGGGATCGAGGATCCACATCAGCGGCAGGTGGCGCAGCGCAAACGCCGCGCGCACCTCATCGATCACCTCGTCAGCGTCGTCTGCATCACAGCGAATCCAGGACACGCTGTTCGGCCCGGGGATCGGATAGTCCGGTTGCATCGTGATTCGGTACCACGGCGTATCGACGACCTCTATCCCGGGCGCCGCCGGCTGCTTGAAGTGGTTGGCGAACTCGACGAGCGCCGGATGGGATACTGCGGCCATGCGCGTATTCTCGCGAGCCCTCGGGCGTTGGGACATGCTCCGTCTCGCCGCGATGGGGGCCGGCGTCGCCTCGCTGGTCCTCCTGGCGGCCTTCGTTGTCGGGGGCATCACCGTGCGTCCAGACCTCGCGAGCGTACTGGCCGCGCTCGCCGCGCTGGCGATTGGCGCAGCCGGCTTTATGTATGCTTGGCGCGAGCCGGGGGCCTAGCCGAAAAACCGGCATATAGCCGCGTCTTTCATCACCACGGAGTGTCCATGGACTCCCTCCACGCGATTGGTTTCTACGTGTCCTCCGGCGTGTTGCTCATCGGGGGTCTTGGAGTTGCGTTGCTGCCCGGTCGCGAGCTGCGTGGCGCGGCCCTCGCGGTCGTCGGGGTCGGACTGGGAGGTCTGTACGTCTCGCTGGCCGCCGGTTTCGCGGCCGTGGTGGCGCTGATCTGCTACCTGGCTTGCGGCGCCCTGGTCGCCGGCCCGCGATACCGCTCGGTGGAGGTTGTCGTCGGGCCGCTGTGGCGGCAGGTCGGAGCCCTCGGAGCGGCGGGGTTGCTTGTTGTGATCATCTACGCCGCCTTCCGCGGCGACTTCGTCACCGCGAAGTTCTTCGGCGGCGCATTCGGGGTATCGGCCATCGGCCGCCTCCTCTTCGCCCACGACGCGCTGGCCACCGAAGCTGTGGCGGCTCTCGTCCTCGTGAGCCTTGCGGGAGCCACGGCGGTGTGGCGGGTCAGGGAGCGGGCGCGTTGAGCGCGAGCCTGGTCGCCGCGCTGTTCGTCGCCGCGGCGCTTGTCGCCGTCGGCGTGTTCACCGCCGTGTGGCGTCGCGACGTGACCGCCGCGCTAGGCGGCATCCCGTTGATCCTGGGCGGAGCGGGGGTCGCGTTCGTTGGCGTGGCGCGTTTCGCGGCGGCGGGAAGCCCGCACCTCTTCGGCCAGGAGTTTGCCGTCCTGCTGGCGATCGCCGCCGTCGCCCTGCTGGCGCTTGGCCTCGGCATCGCCGGCCGGGAGGGCGCTCGCTGAGCTTCTTCGCGCTCGCAGGCGACTTTGTCGCGGCGGCGTCGGGAGCGGCTTCGGGGGCTGCCTCCGGAGCGAGACCGTCCGGCTTCAACTTCGACCCGGCTAACGCCCTTGGCTGGGCCGTGCCGGTCCTGCTCATCGCACCGTTTGCCTCGTTCCTGCTTGCGCTGTCGAGCGTCCGCACGAGACGGTCCGCGTCGGCGACGGCGATGTTCGGCACGGTGGTGTCGCTTCTGCTCACCCTGCTCGTGGCGTGGGGCCTGGCCCGTAGGTCGACGCCGTACGTCGCCAGCTACCAGTACATCAACATGTCGGTCGCGTTCTCCGGACCGACCAACTTTCAGACGTTTGCGATCAACCTCGTGTTCCACGTCGACCACCTGACCGTCATCGCGCTGCTCATGATCGAGGTCTGCGTGATCGCCGCGATCGGCTGGCACCAGCTGATGGGCCGCTCCGAGCCCGGCGCGGCTCGCTTTCATGCATTGATCACGCTGCTTCTCTTCGCATGCACCGGCGTGCTCGTGAGCTGGGACCTGGCCGAGCTGTTCGGATTCTGGGCGCTGGCGGGCGCGTTGACGTATCTCCTGCTCACGCATCGCTGGGGGTTCGACGAGGCGGCATCACGGGCCCGCATCGCGCTCGCGCTGCCCTTTTTGACCGATCTTTCGCTGCTTTGCGGGATCGCGTGGCTCTACGCGCGCTACGGCACCCAGAACCTGGCAACGCTTTTGCCGATCCTGCACACGAACCCCGGATGGACGGTCCGCTCGATCGTGGTCGGATCAGTGCTCCTGTTCGTGGGTGTGGCGGGCCGGCTCGCCTTGTGGCCGTTGAGCGGCTGGCTCACCATGACCTCGGCAACGGCCCCAACCGCGGCGTCCGCCATCGCGCAGTCAGCATGGCCCGTCGTCGGCATCGTCGTCCTCTACCGGTTGACGCCGATCTTCGCTGCCTCCAACAGGCAGACCCTGCAGGCGTTCCTGGTGGCGTGCGCCGTGTCGGCGGTGATCGCCGGCGCCACCAGCCTGGTCGGCAATGGACCGCGGCGCGTCATCACGCATGCCGGCTCTGGCGCGGTCGCGGTCGCCGCGGCGGTCGTGATCAACGGGGCCTATCACCAGCCCGCGACGTTTGCTATCGCCGGGGTCGCGGCCGTCCTTGCGGTTGCGCCGGCTCGGGCCGCCGCGCTACTCGCTGCTTCGACCATCGCGAACGCGATGCGCACCGACGATATGGCCGAGATGGGGGAGGCGTGGCGCCGGATGCGGGCGAGCTCGGGCGCGCTGCTCGCGTCCGCCATTGTCATCGGACTCGCTGCGAGCGGAGCGCTTGCCTTCGGCGTCAGCTCGCGCTCGCGGTTGGGCATCGCCCTCGGCGAGGCGGTGCTGCTCCTCGCGGTGGGCGCGATTCGTGTCTTCTTCGGCGCGTCATTCGGCATCCTGCGCAGGCGTCGCGCCTTTGATCCCGATCGCGTTCGCGAGCCTGAGGGCGCGCGCGGGTTTCCGTACTGGCTGGCTGTCGCGAGCGCCGCTTTGCTCGTCGCATCGTTCCTGACCGGTTGGTTGAACTTCCTTGACGGCCAGAAGCACCCTGCCGCCGGGCCGCTGGCGATCGCGTTGTGGGCGGCTGTCGCGATCGTCGGCTTTGCCGCGTGCGCGCTCGTCTTCATGCGCGGCAAGGACGGCGCGCTGGCTCTCTCGGCTTTCGGCGGAGGTTTTCTGGGGCGCTACGCGGCGGGCGGACTCGGCGTCGTGGACCGCTTCCTGGTCGAGCCCACCACGGACGCGGGCCGCCGCGTCTCCGACTGGATCGCCGCGGGCGACGGAGCGCTCGGCCGTTTCGCCACTGCGTCGGGCCCGCTGGCGCTGGCGGCGGGACGCGGACCCGCTCTGCCGATCGTGGTCGGCCTGGCCATCGTCCTCGCCGTCGTGTTTGCGCTGGTGGCGCCAGGGATCGCGCGATGACGCTGTCTGCGATCACCCAGCAATCCGTCGGCGCCGGCATCTTCTCCTCGGCGTTCTTGCTCAGCATCCTGATCTGGCTGCCCGTGATCGTCGCGGTCGGGATCGCGATCATGCCCAACCCGCGCGGCCGCTACGACACGTTGATCAAGCAGATCGCGTTCTTCGCGAACCTTGTGACGATGTTCATCCTATTCATCGCCTACCACCAGTTCGAGAACTTCCTGCCGACGATGCAGTACGAGGAGAAGATCGCGTGGCTGCCCGCGATCGGGGTCACGTATCACCTCGGCGTCGATGGTCCCGGCATCGCCATTCTGATGCTCTCTGGCTTGGTTGGCATCGCATCGGTGCTGGCCTCGATCGGCATACGCGAACGCGTGCGCACCTACTTCGCCCTTCTCCTTCTCGCGCAGGCGTCTGTGAATGGCGCGATCGTCGCCCGCGACATGTTCGTGCTCATCCTTTTCTGGGGTGCGTCGATCGTTCCGATCGCGCTGCTCATCCTCGGCTGGGGCGGCCCGCGGAGGGTGGGGGCGGCTTGGCGGCTCGTCGGTTACTGGGGGCTCGGCACGGCGGCGCTGGCGGTCGGCGTGCTCGCCCTGTACGCGGTGACAGGCGGCCGCACCTTCGACATGGAGACGCTCCTCGGGACCGCTCAGTCGCCGCGCATCCAGATTGGCGTCAGCATCGCGATGATCGTCGCCGGCGCGACGCGACTGCCATTGTTCCCGCTCCATGGATGGCTGCGCGACGCGCTCGCCGAGGCGCCGGTCGGCGTCGCGGTTGTCGTGTCGGGCGCGGCGTCGAGGCTCGGCGCCTTTCTCCTCCTGCGTGTGGTGATCGGTGCCGAACCCGCGGCCGCCCACCTGCTTTCGCCGGTGCTCGCCGCCCTCGCGGCGTTGACGGTGGGTTACGCCGCCCTCGCCGCGATTCGATCCGTCGACATCCGCCACGCGGGCGCCTACCTCGCGATGGTGCCGGGCGGCATCACTTTGCTGGGCCTCGCCGCGATCTCGCCGTTGGGCATCGCGGGGAGCGTGCTGAGCCTCTTTACAGGCGGACTTGCGGCAGCGCTCATCGCAGGTGTATGCGCCACCGTGTCTGAGCGCGCTCAGACGCGCAGCCTGCTCCTGCTGAGCGGGCTCGCGCCCCGCATGCCCAACATCGCATGGATCTTCTTGCTCGCCGCATTCGCGCTGCTCGGCGTGCCCGTCTTCGCGTCGTTCGCGAGCGAGGTGATGACCTTCTTCGGCGCGTTCAAGACCCAGCCCATCGGAGCGTTCGCCGTGGCCATCGGCCTTGCCATCACCGCCGTGGCCCTGGCCGCACTGCTTGGACGCGTCCTGTTCGGCTCGCCCAACTCAGACGCGCCTGGCGTGTCCGACGCGGCTCTTGGCGAGACCTGGTACCTCGGCATCCTCGCTGGAGCGCTGCTCTGGATCGGGCTGTTCCCCGGCGGACCCAAGATTCCCGGGACCGACACGCCGCTTTTCGACCCCGGCTTCGTGAGTCAAATCGCAGCCGGCGTCTCCGACATCACGTCCAACTACACGCTGCCGGCGCCGGCCGCACCCGCTGCTCAATGAGGTACGCGGTTCTGGTTCCGGAGGCGCTCGTGGTCGCCCTCGCGGTCGTCGTCTTGCTCGCCGGGCGCTTCGGCTGGATGCCCCGGACGTCTCGCGCGTACCTGCCCCAGGTGACCGCGCTTATCGTCCTGGTCGCGTTCGGGATCGAGCTCTGGGCGGGCGCGTCGGTGACGACCTATTTCGGCGGCGCGCTCATCCAGGATCGGTTTGCGCTGTTCGCCAAGGCGGCCGCGTTGCTGACGGCGGCCATCGCCCTCGCGGCGACCGACTGGGCGGCCGAGGACTCCCTGCACATCGGAATCGCGATGCCGCTGCTGTCGGCCTTCGGTGTGATGGTCGCCGCTTCCGCCGGCGACATGCTCGGACTGTGGGCAGGACTCGAGCTCGCCGCGGCCGCGGCGGTGGTGATGGTTTCCCTGCGCCGCCCCGACCTCGCGCTGCGCCTGCTTCTCGTGGGCGGCGTCGCGACCGGCCTGATCTTGTTCGGCCTTGCGTTCCTCTATGCGACGACCGGCAACTCCGACCTGAGTGCGATTCGCGACGTGCTCGCGAACAGGGCTCCGACCCTGGCGCTGGCGCTGCCCATGCTTCTGCTTGCGGCGGGCCTTGCGGTCCGTGCCGGCCTCGCTCCTTTCCACGTCGCGGGCCTGCCCGCCGGTGTCGGCGCGTCGCCGCTCGGCGCCGGGCTCGTCGTCGGACTCACAGCGGTTGCCGCCGGTACGGTCGCGATCAAGCTGGTGACGGCGCTCATTCCGATCCCCGCCGTTTACATGCTGTACGCCGACGTCCTCGCGGCGGTGGCGATGGTCGGCGGCGGAGCGGCCGCCCTCGCCGTGCGTTCACCTCGGCCTCGCCTCGCCTACCTGGCGGTGGGCCAGCTCGGGTGGGTGACGGCGGGACTGGCGACGCATTACCGATCCGGGATCGCGGCGTCGCTGTTCCTCCTGGGCGCGTTCGCGATCGCGGCCACGTGCGGTCCGGCCCTGCTCGGGCGGGCTGAAGGTGGGGAGCCGGCGATCGCGGGACTTGGAGCGGTTCGCCCGGTGCGGGCGGCCGGTATCGGGCTGGCCATGCTGTCGCTGGCCGGGGCGCCGCCTTTGGCGGGTTTCTTCGGCGAGCTGACGGTCGCCGCCGCCCTCGCGCAGAGCGGGAACTTCGTCCTCCTTGGGCTCGGGCTCCTAGGCTCGGTGATGAGCATCGCCGCGGTCATCGGCACCTTGCGCGTCCTCTATATACAGAGCCCTCTGGAGGAGGCCCGACGAGGGGCGGCCGCCGCGCTGCCCGCGGTCACAGGGCTCTCGACCGCCGGGGCGGTCGCCTTCTGCGTCGTGATCGCCGCCTACGGGGTGTTCGGCAACCCGATCTTGGGACTGGCCGATCAGGGGGCCGAAGCGCTGGGACTTAGGTAAACTCAGCGCCAGCGAACTGAGCACGCGTCGCAGAAAACGTCCTGGAGGTCCCCGCCCTGACCGCGCAGAAGAAGCGGGCTCGCGCCCGAGCGCGCACCCGACGAGTCCCCAAGCAGCAGCCCACGAACCGCCCGCTGATGCGGTTCACTTTGGTCGCGCTGATCGTCATATCGTGCGCGGCGTTGCTCGGCACGGGCACCACGATCGGCGTCGTCGACTACTTCGCCGGCGACCTGCCCTCGATCGATGCGCTCCAGACCGCCAACCTCAGCCAGACGACGCGCATCCTCGACCGCGACGGCAAGCTGATCGAGGCGCTGTATCACGAGAACCGCACCGTCGTTTCGTTGACCAAGATCAGCCCCAAGCTGCAGGCGGCGACGATCGCCACCGAGGACCGCACGTTCTACGACAACTCGGGCGTCGACTACCGGCGCCTGTTGATCGCGGTCTTCTATGACCTGACACACCGGAACGCGACGCTCGGTGGTTCGACGATCACGCAGCAGGTCGTCAAGAACGACGTCCTGGACAGCGAAGAGGCGCAGAGCCGGACCGTCAGCCGCAAGTTCCGCGAGCTGCTGCTCGCCGAGGAGATGGAGCGTCGCTACACGAAGCAGCAGATCCTCGAGCTCTACCTCAACACGATCAACTACGGCAACGGCGCGTATGGGGCAGAGGCGGCGGCGGAGACCTACTTCCAGGTC